>Ga0098044_1000061_pt1 | contig 55982 bp, 60 predicted proteins | sample 10_taG_FD_75053 | JGI IMG/M metagenome (GOLD analysis project Ga0098044, IMG submission 75053) | Marine viral communities from the Subarctic Pacific Ocean - 10_ETSP_OMZ_AT15264 metaG | ecosystem: Environmental > Aquatic > Marine > Oceanic | place: Pacific Ocean | collected 2015-01-16 | reverse complement strand
GTTTCTTGAGGGCTATGAGAACCTCCTGTTAATGTTACGCTTGTTGATGACGTTTCTTGAGGGCTATGAGAACCTCCTGTCAATATTACGCTTGTTGATGATTCATCATAGGTAGATTGTACGGTACCAGATAATGATACGCTTGTTGATGATTCATCATAGGTAGATTGTACGGTACCAGATAATGATACGCTTGTTGATGATTCATCATAGGTAGATTGTACGGTACCAGATATAGTATTGTAAGTCGACCCTGTATTGTACAACCATTCAATATAGGCGCTTTGGCCGGTTTTCCATCTCCAGTGATCTCTATACGGTGCCTGAGCCGTTAGAGGTACCCAGTCTGTTCCGATTAAACCGATTATATTAGATGCAGTATCAAAAATCCAATTTGTATTTTCACTATCACCAAAATTCCATTTGTTATCATATCGCCATGGTGGGGTAGGTATGGCTGGAGTCCAATCTGTGCATATGCTGGGGGTACTGCCAGTCGCTACATCATAAAGCCAGCTAGTATATTCACTATCACCAAAATTCCATTTGTTATCATATCGCCATGGTGGGGTAGGTATGGCTGGAGTCCAGCCGGTTGCTAAACCGGGCGTACTGCCAATGGCTCTATCATAAAGCCAGCTAGTATATTCACTATCACCAAAATTCCATTTGTTATCATATCGCCATGGTGGGGTAGGTATGGCTGGAGCCCAATCTATGCATATACCTACATCGCCGGTGTTGTAGTTTGTGAATGTAGATACATCCCACCTATATCTACTATCACCAAAATTCCATGTATTATCATATCGCCATGGTGGAGTAGGTATGGCTGGAGCCCAATCTGTACATATACCTACATCACCGGTGTTGTAGTTTGTGAATGTAGATACATCCCACGCGTATCTACCATCACCAAAATTCCATGTATTATCATATCGCCATGGTGGAGTAGGTATCGCTGGAGCCCAATCTATGCTTATTCCGGGAGTGGTGATGGATTCATCCGGTAAGAATTGCCGGAATGAGGATGATGTATCTATTCCCGGGGTGTTGATGGCTGCATCCGGTAAGAATTGCCGGTATGTGGATGATGTATCTATTCCCGGGGTGTTGATGGCTGCATCCGGTAAGAATTGCCGGTATGTGGATGATGTATCTATACCTAGTGTATTAAGTGCTGAGTCATAAGGCCAATATCTGTGAATAGGTGAGAAATTCCAAACATCACTGCACCGGAATCTTCCAATTACTGGATTACCATGACGTATTAACTTATATGTTAAATCTGATGTACCTAATTCCGTCGGGTAACTGTGAGAGTGGTAAGCTGATAAAGATATTGGGCCGCCAGTATGGGTAAATCTTGTGTTATAATTAGGATTTGCGCTAAGAGCAGCGGATGGGCTATAATATGAGTGTAGTAAATCAGGTCCGGATTCCCATGCGTTATATTTCGGTATTATGGTAGCGCCACCGGCTGGGATTCCGCAATATCTGGCAATGCCCTTAGTAACTCTAAAGGTATTCAACTCACCATCAAGATAAAATGATGGCGAAGAGCCGTGTGCGAAAATTTGAGATCGACCGATATCGATATTTGAACTGATGATGTTATCATTATAACCGCTTATCGTACCTATTAATTGAGAATCAATATAGATATATAAATTATTACTACATCGGGACCATGTAAAATATTTCCATTCAGCCATGGATATTAACGGTGTGATGTTAAAGACTTTTAAATCTGCAAATGTATTGTTCCCTGTGAATAGTTTTGTGGATGGTGCACCTTCAAATTCCCACACCCATGGCTCGGAAGTGCTGCGGTACCGGTTGGCAAACTCTAAGGCGCCGATGTTAGTTGAATAATTATAAAAATAACCGCCAATTTCTATATCTTTATCCCATTCTCGATATAGTTTAGGTGAGTTATGAATAGCTTTTCCTAGTGTCGGATTCCAGGTCGTGACTGAAGGCATTAAAGAACTGTTAGTTGAAGCTTGCACACCCGTGAGGTAGTTAAAATAGGAAGAGTTGCCGAACCATTTCAGTAATGGATTGCTTTCTATTGTATTGCGTATTCTAACTCCGGCGATATCAGTTGAAGCAAAGGTCCATTTGCCTCCAGTGTCTCTTCGTTTAAATCCTCCTCCAGTCTCTTTTGTCGCGGATGTGCCTCTGTTCATAGTATATGACGTGGCACCGGTTGATCGGTCAATGATACTCGCTTGAGATTCTAATAAAGGTAATCGACCATAATAGCATTCATCTGAGTTTAAGGTATATGATCCTAATGTCGACCAAGGACCTCCAACTGTATTTTGTACTTGCAACTCGTATGTTACTTGCGGATTTAGTAAAGGGTCAGTCGGATCCATAATCGGTGCAATTAATCCGAATTGGCTGTCAAAGGACCATTTGTAGCGGCTCCAGACGGCTTGATCAGTATCTTGAAATACTTGAACGTCAGTTTCCCTGTCAAGATATCCGAATGTAGACCAGTGTTGGTAGTGGGATTTCCTATGGATGGCATGTTTATCACCGAACCCGGCCGGGTTGTTGTTATATATACGTCTAGATAGAGTAGGTGTACTTTCTGATGCATTGTGATGAGATATAAATATCTCTACCCACATGTACGGGAAAGCTTTGATGTAAATTGATGGTTGAAAAAATAATCCTTCGATTAATCCTAGATCCTCAGTAACACTATACGTAAATGTTCCGGTGGTTAAAATTTGGTTCCCGTTACCATCTCCAAAATCAATGGTTGACTTAATAAAGTCTGAATCACCGGTGCCTTGCTTATAATAAGATTGACTGGAGGTTCCCTTTAAAAATAGTAGCTGTTTTCTATCCGGATTGGTTCCTTTAAATATGTTGCCGCTTCCAGTTCTTGATGCGTAAGATCTGATGGTATCAAGCTGCCCTATTCCTTTCTCGTCAAACAGGAAAGTCGGGGCACAATTCCCATAACAATATCTTTGGACGTAATTTGGCCATTCTGGTATATGAGTAGCAGAAATTGTAACTGTCCAGGTACCAGTCGATCTTCTACCGTAAAAGTCACTCATAAGGCCGGGGGCCTGGACTCTTACATCGAAGTAGCCGGAGCCTTGGCGGATGCCGTTGTCACCTTGATCTTCTCGGACGAATGTTCGGGTTGTCGTGGCGTTATGACAATCAAAAGTGCCACCTTTTATAGAAGGTGAGTAGATATGACCATCTCCAGTTGATTTCGTCCAAGATCTTAATTGGCTTGGGTTTATTGACCACGTCTCAGCTTGGTACACGTTCCAATTTCCCCGGTGCCAATAGGACCCATTACCGGGGGGAAAGGGTTCAGTACTATTGTCTTGTATGTACGCGGAAAAATTTCGTCCGTGCTCTGAGGGCCAATTTCCCCTTGTACGGAGGCTAGTTACACCTGTGAAGACAGTATCAAACGTACTTCCCCATGTTATGTATGGTTGATTTGCAAGGAGATAGTCATACTGTGCTTCATCTTGCTCCCACATCGCTTCAAAAAATTCAGGGCCATATGAATACGAACCTCCTTGGAGGGCGTCTCTACCACTGTAAAGCTTCGTTTTGGAACCTCTTGGAATGGCAGATAGAGAATATTCAAAAGCATTACTAGTTGTTTTAGTACCTCCTATTTCCCATTGAGTGCTGCCCTGGCGAGTTGCCCGCTTGTTGGTTGCTTTTTTAGACATCAAGGAGTTGGTATAATCAGAAACAAAATACGCGTACGACTTATTAGCTGATAATTGTATCATGCTTGTAATACCTTTTTGATTAATACTAGTAGGTATAGAAAATAAACCATGCTGGCCGGTCTTTGAAAATTTGAAATAACCTTCAATACTGAAGTCATCCGTACCTAAGTTGAACGTAGTGGGATGTGATACGTTCATAACGGCATTTTGTATTCTTTGTGTTCCTCCGGGTACGGGTATTGGGCCATATACACCGGTTGCACTCAAAGATGAAGGGTTGGTTGGGCCCCACATTGCTGCTATAGTATGATTATATTTTGAATAATCTTTTAAAGCAGTGTAGGAATTAGCATCTAAAATGAGAAGTGAAGTCTCATCTAATAATTGAACATTGTAACTTGGGATTCTATTTGTTTTAAAGGTGTATGAGCCCCCAGCCCATGTTGCTGTTGCATCGATAACATACGCATTATCTGTTGTTCTATGATCTGTAGTTTGATGTGGATATCGATGACCACCTGAAATATATTGAATTGTATAATCGCCGGCAGGTAAATTAATATCTCCATTATATTCGAAGTTATACGTTGTATCAATTGCTCCCATACCAATACTGTCTAAATCGGCATCGATATAGTATAGTATCTTCTCAGTACACGGTGTAGTAAGAGGGGGAGATATTGAGGAGCTGTTTGTTATTGTATCAAGGAGCCAGCTCCGGTATTTTCCAGATAAAGAGCTAAATTGAGATATAGTATCGTGCCCCCATGGTTTATGTTTACCTGAAAGCGAATGTGATTGAGATATAGTATCTTGGCCCCATGGTTTATGTTTACCTGAAAGCGAATGTGATTGAGATCCAATATCAGCTGGAGGTGCATGATTACCGGTGATTGATATGTTTAATGAGGCATCATCCGCCGCCGATGGGAGGATTTGACCATCACTATCCGATACCGAAGACCGGTCAGAACTTTCTTCCCAATTTATAGGTTTGTTATATGAGCTTCCGCCTATTTTTTCCCATATATCTGATAATGTAAAGTCGTAAAATCGCGAGCCTCCTTGGCTCCAGTTACATAAACCGAGTGTGGAAGGAATATCTGTATTTAAATATGTAGAAATTAGTGTACTATTTGCTCCTGCATCTTTCCAGACACCTCCACTAGCGGATGTCATGTATTGCCCAGTATTGAGATCTATTGAAACAAATGAGTATGGGTTTAAGGTATGGTCGGAAATTTTTGTCTGTGTAGATGCGCCCCAATCGCTACACCAGGCAGATATAATATTATCCTTCTTTGAGACGCGGACTCTAATAGTAGACGTAGCTCCTCCATTGGATCCCCATCCATAGCCCATCGCTGAAGTATGTTTAGTACCGGGGCCAAATGGTGGTACGAGTAAATTATTCTCCGGGAGTTCATTATACCCTCCATCATGATAAATCTTTATACCCCAACCGCTGGCTGGAGGTACACCGCCTTTTGTCGCAATAAATCCGAGCCATGTGTTGTTTCCTCCAGGAGAATTATGGAACGCTCCTATTACTCCATTAGCGTCATCATCAGATTCGCTTGAATAGATTACAGTATCTAAAGTATAGCGGCTATAGTTCTTCGGGCCAATGAAGCCGTTATAGTAACTGGTATTGGTGGGTTGAATAAATGTATCTCCACCATAATCGGCAGAATAATACCAGCACTTTGCTGCTCCGCTGGAGGAATCGCAGCTACCAGGTATGGATTCTGGTGTAATGTAGTATGTATTCGAGTTAAATCTAGGCCAGGTCGTGATTATCTCAGTAGCTGTAGGTGTCTCATCAATTTCAATTACATTCCCAAATGGTTCATGTATAAAAGATGATTGATCGCTAGTTCCATCTTGCGTGTGTTTGCTACTATCATGAATAATAACTGGATCTTCTACATCCTCATATAATTCAAGTACCTCAAAATCTGGTATAGATACTGTAACTATTGGTGGTACCCAGTTATCTGGGTAGCAATCACAACCAACCATCGCAAAGAGATCGTCGACTTCACTACAAAGTAGTATGTCTATTTCTCTTTCAGGAGGCCATGTTGTAATACCGCCGTCCTCCGGTTTGAGTATGGGAGTTTCTGGTAACGGTATATTATATTTAAAAACAACAGCTTTATCAGGTTTTGGCTTAGGACCGAGCCCTTTCGTGATTGGGAGTAGTATATTACCTGTCTTTTCTGGGTTAATTAATCCAGCTACAATTAACACACCAAACTTCTTCTCATCAACGTCAAATACATACGTCTTTTTTAAATCTATGGATTCATATTTGGTAACTTTAGGACGTTTAACTCTTACACCTAAAGTATATGTATCATCAATGAGGTTATTTTTTATACCTTTAATAACCACTGTATAGCATTGTGATAGCAGTTGCGTACTTGGAAAGGTGTGTGAAAAATTATATGTAAACCCTGTAAGAGCGGAGAGACCGGTTCCTGATGAAGAAGAAAGCGATGTAGATAAATTTATAATCTCAACCGGTGTACCATCGCCATAATCTACTGTAAATTTAATGTATGGGTATGTCTGAGATCTATATTTTACAATATCGTCAAGATTAAAGACGATATCCGTCGTTCCGGGCTGTATAGCTAGAGAGTCAGTTACATCTACACCAGATACGGACGCGGACACGAGTGGCTGCGGGACAGTATAAGTAACTTTCCTCATTTATATTATTTACCTTAACTAGTTAAAGTATACCATGCAGTACCGGAACTAATAATCGGGATTGTTTGATATGAAGATCGAGTCCCGGGTAAAGTTGCAGAATTGTTAATTGTTTCACCGGGAACTGGTATTATATCGATGATATTTGCCGAAGATGATGTGTTGACGATGTAAAAAACACGGGAATCTACTGCAGATACACTGGGTAAATTTAATGTATAGGCAATTCCCGCGGGGACAAGTATAATCGGTGGACAATCGATTGATATGTATATAGATGTTGGGACTCCAGCCGACAGTAATGATGTTACGGGTAAATGGAGTGTACTAAAATTTGTATTTACTTTTACAAATGCAGCTCTTAGTGAATCACCAGTACCGTCATTTGGAGAACCACCAACATTTATTACATCTAGACCCATTTTTACTATGCAGCACCATAACTCGTTAATCTATCCCACGTGTAAATGAATGCTAGTTTTAATTGGTGTGTATCTAGCTTTATATTACCGGTTAGTGACTGTGTCCCAGAGTTACGCGAACCAGAGAATGTATATACATATCCTGGATATGTAGCTGCTTCCCACATATTACTAGTTTGTCGAGTACCAGCACGGTTGGCAATAATAGCTTTACTGGTTGGACCGACTCCGACACTATTCCATGTACCGTTACCGACAGATGGTTCAAATACCGCGTATTTGACTCTCTTCTTACTACCTGGTGTATATGGTTCTAATCTTAATGGTAATTCAACCGCGCTTACTGAAGTCTGTAATCCGTCGTTATATGGCCCTCGATCAGAATCATGAGCATAACCGCCCCAGGAGCCGGTAGTTCCGTCCCACCTATTAAGCGTTGTTGATGATACTTGAGATACAAATGCATGGTAATTGGGATTAGAACCTTCATAGAGCTGTTCTCGCCAATTGGTTGCACTCACAGTGTATGCGTTGGTTTGGATATAACCATCCCATTCATCTGCATGCGGTAATGTCCATCTCGTAGATGTACCGAATGATGCAGTTGGAGGTGCTGACATAGTTGAGAGGAAACAGCTTGACCCAGCGACAAAATCATCTTTATATGGAATATCTCTGTTCCAGTCTGGCCAATATCCATAGCTATCGCAGCCGTGAACTTTTGCATCTCCTTGGAAATTCCCACAATTTCTATGGAATGATGTATTGGTTATTTGATGTGCGTTGGGATTTGGTTCTGGTACTGGGATTAATTCGCCAGATAGTCCTAATACGTACGGTATAAATCCTTTTTCTTCAAACGCTGTTAAATTATTTGTATATACTGAATGACCTGCAGGATCACCGGTTGAGGAACACCAGGCAACGGGCAATGTACCTACCTGACCAGGACCGGTTACGATTCTCGTACCGGGGCAAAATGAATGCCAATAGCCAGATAAAAATACCCTAGCGGAACCGCATTGATGTTGATTTATGGCTGGAGCTCCTTGAGCTGGATCAAAGAAATTCATATAATGCGCATGATACCATGAAATTCTAGGGTCCCAATAATCCGGTTTGGTTCCTGCTCCCGGGAGGGCTTTATAGTCGTAACCTTGTTTGTTCCAGGTTTCTTTTCCGATTTGATCAGATTGAGATTCCGGTTCCGGGAAATATGCTGATGAATAACCAACAAAATGGTCTGGGTCTGATCCGGCGGACCTGCCTAGCATCTTGGTTCCACTCGCATTTCGGTTTGTATAATGTGTGTAAATCTGGTTTGGGTATGAGCCTCTTCCAGTATTAAATTTAACAACTGGGTCCCATAGATGTGTTAAATTTTCAAATGAAGAAGGTCCAGTCATTCCGAAAAGTGATTCATATACAGATTCGTACTGCCATTGGGTGATGTCGGGCCCGCTGCCCGCGAGATCTTTATTTAAGTTTTTTCCGGTGTTTGCTACTCCTTTATGGATTTGAGCTTCTTCTTTCCCTTGGCTATTTGGATCATAGTAATATATTGATTTAAAGTATCTTATTTGATTAAAAATATCATGGCCTACCACCACGTCAAAGGCATTCTGGTTTCTTACAGGAGTGTCAACAACGTTGGCGAGTGGATCTGATATGTAACCGTGATGCTGGCCTAGATTCTCCATTGTACCAGGTTGCCAGTAGTTGAAATATAAATAGCTCCTATAATCTGAAGTAAGTACGCTATTATACGTATCAGTCTCAAAGTCTGACTCACCGGTGGTTCGCATATACAATGCGCCTTTAGTTAGATTTCCTTCTCTATCGACCCGGCCATCATTATTAACAGAAATTATATAATTTAACCATTCATGTGGATTCCTATACACTTTCGCTTGCGTCGTTACATCAGGCACGAATCCATCGATTAGGTTCAAATCAACATTACTCGTCGGTGGAGTGGTACTATTGCCGGCACCCCATCCTGAAAGTGCAAGATTACCGAATGGACCGTCAACGGGATATGCTCCGGCGGTGACGTATGTTACATCTGTATAATCGTATAAAGGTCCTACTTCTGTGTACGGAGAACCGGATAAGTATCCAACGGATGTAGCTCCTCCGTCAAAACCCATTTGCGCTAATGTACTATTTCTTTGATATGTAACTGCTCCGCCGTTTCGCCACCTGTTAGGATATCCGTAACCGGGGCCAAAACTACATGTTCCAGGAGCGAATGGTTCATTACAGAACCCAGCTTTGTCAATGGGTTTAGCCATACCATCTTCTGGGTCAACGCCAGCCATTCCGACTAACTGTAATAGATGGAGATCATCAGCAGATGTGCTCCAGTTACTAATAACAGGTACAGTTGTGGTATTTCCTGGTGTACCAGAAGCTGGGAAACCGTACGAGTATAATGGGTTAGAAGTATCTGCTCTATCTGAAATTGAAGCTGTGGAAGGATCATTAGTATCGAGATTTCCGTATTGAGCAGCACTAAGCGTGCTGCCCCATGGAGCCATGACTACTTGTAATAGATACTCAACACGTAAAAATTGTCCGGCGTGGAGCTGCTGAGGAGGGTCTAATAAAATTCTACTGAAGAGCTTTCTAGCTCCTGGAGATTCTTTAAATCCAATCTCAGTGATAACAGTAGGGCAAAATACTTTATAAAAATCAAACGTACGTCTGAGCTTGATTGTATTACCGGTAATTTCTGTACCAGTGTGAGGGTGACCGGTCATCCAAAACGAGTTAATTGAATGTGGATCTTTAAGTGTTGTTTCGGTTGCTTGTACAGCAGCTGTATCGGTTGTGGTACCTGCCATGCAGAATTGAAAAGCCTGTGCCCATGACATATGGGCAATCTTATCCAGGCCACAATCTAAAATCATGTTCTTTTTCCACCCGGTAGTAGATACTTCGACTGCATCTTTATCTTCAGAACCGTCTGGTGAAGGTCCTATAACGGAGCATTTTACGAAACCGGCTGCTCCTCGGTGGAGATTAATCTCGAGGACGTCAGTCTGAATATCAGTATCAAGGACGTTGCGTGCATACTCCTCAGTTAAAACGTTCATATCATACACGTAATTATCCGCTGTTACTACTTTTCCTTCTAGATCGCCAGTATTCATTTTACATTAGTATTTATTTTCGCGAACCCAATTTCAAGATTATTTAATTTGATTCTATTTATTTTTAGTGATTGTGTCATAATTAATTATAGTATGATTCTCCGAGATATTTTGCGGCCGCATTCATTGGCAGGGTTTCTTTATAACGGTGTTAAGTCATCCTGTTTAGTACATATACCTGGAGATCCGGATCGCTTTAGTAATCTCATTAATGATAAAGCTATTGATGACTATTTAGAGGAGATACCAGAAAAATCGACATTGCGCAATAGATCCGGTGAGTTATCATATATTGATATGGTGGATTGCTTAGTAGATGGGGAGAAGGTGGAAAAATGGAGTAAAGAAGAAGTGTTAGAGCATTTTAATAGCGGTGGAGCGACTGTTGTTAAGGATTTCGGTAAAGGTAGGTCTGCTCCTAGTGAATTGACCAAATTACTATCTGATATAGATAGAATATTTCAATCTAATTGCAGTTTATGGTGTAACATTTATATGACTAAAGAAAAAACCGCTCTAGGAGCACATATTGATCAAGATTCAATTATTGTCATGCAATATAAAGGTAGTAAAAGTTGGGATTTTTTCGGTAAAGTTCTGGACTGGAAGACGTCTAAGCCAGTAGGCAAACTTATTATGAAACAAGGTGATTTTTTATATTTTAGTAAATGGGTCCCTCACAAAGTCGATACTATACCTGGTATTGAGACTGGTCAAATAACCATGGAAATACCAACTAATTTAGACCATAACGCGATATATCCAGATAATTGGGAAGATGGTATTATATAAGCCAGCTCTGATTTTCGCGTTCTCTCAACATCTGATCAAATTTCGCGCGTTTTTTTCTCTCTCGCTTTCGAACTGATGGTTTAGTATAAGATCTACGTTCCCGGACTTCTTTGATAGTACCTTCACGGTCAACCTTTTTCTTTAAGCGGCGCAAAGCTCTATCAATACTCTCACCTCTTCGTAATTTAATATCTGACATGTGTATGTATATTATGCAGCTAGCTTAAAATTATCAAGTGGAATTATCTGGATTCACCGGACGTTTATTTTGTAACTGTCTCATTAAATTATTAATTATCATGGATGCTTCTTGAAGATTTCCTTCTAAAGTCTCTACTCTTTGTTGCTGACGCCGTGTTAAATATTCTTGAAAATTTATAAATTTATCCATCTCTATAACTAATTGGTTCTTTTCTTGTAAGATATTGGACAGATATTTCTTATTTTCATAATGCTGTGAATCTTTGTTAATTATAATCATTATGAAGATAATTGATGTTATTAGAACTGCAATTATTGATGTGCAATGTCTTGAAAGCCATGAATTAACAGTAACTCGAGCGACATTTACAATCTCTCTGAGAGAGGCCATAAAGGTATTTATGCGAGAATATAAGTAGTCTGAAAATTATTTACACACCAGTTGTCTGATTCCATGCAGAAATGTGCAATCTGGTCATTCCTATATAGCCATACTTTTTTGCCATTTGTAAGCAAAACTCTGTTCTCTCATGAAAGTTATCTTGATTATCCAGCCCGGGCATCATAAGAACCCTATGTGGAGGGATTTTTAACGGTTCAATAAAATCTTGCTGGATTTCCTGCATATCTAACTCATCACTGATAACAAATTTGAACCAATAATTGGAATGAGCCATTATACGTTTTAGAGATAATGCTTGAAACCTCTCAACATATGAATGGCCGCTATTCGCGAGCTTTACTGAGCAGTTAATTTGATCTAATTCTTCAAATAGATCGTCTTCGATATACTGAGTACCGTTTGTCTCGATCTCGTTATATAAATTACACCCTTCATACTCCTCGTAATACAAATGTCGGAGGCAGCTGACAATATCCTTCTGATGCTTTCGGAGAGTAGGCTCACCACCAGTCCATACTAGATGGACTCTCCCTTCTAGCACCCAATCTAAAATACCTTCCTTCTTCCAATCATCAATCAGTACTTGTAAACTTGTTTTTTGTCCACATCTCCACACTGCCTCGCTATCACACCACCATGTAGCCTTACCTTCCTTCATTAAGGATCCGGATTTACCGCCACACATTAAATTACAGCCTTTTAATCGAATAAAATATGATGGGTACCCTGTTGTTACTCCTTCACACTGGACTGAGTAGAAACTCTCACTCAGTGATAGTGATGTTTGTATAGCTGATAATTGTTCTTCCATTTTTTTTGTGTTTAATCTTAGATTTATTATTACTTTTCCAATCTACTTCGTCGAAATTTTGTTTAAATTTCTTAGAAAAGCAATGACGGGGTCTATCTCCTTTACCTGGCATAAATTATATCCACTTTGTACCGAAGTTCCAGTTATGGTTTCGAGGATCATCAGCAGCTTTTGGATTACGGGTTGGATCCTCCGGCGGAGGTTCCGGCGTTGGTGTTGGATCCGGTTTGGGCGGAGCTTCTTCTAAAGGTTCAGATAGAGGTGCGTCCTTGGACGTCATATGTTCATCTTCTCTCCTATCATTAATATAGCATGCAGAATTATCATCATGTTTGTATTGTTCCCATACTTCTACCCTCTCTACCCAGCACCGATCGTTAGTAATCCTTCTAACTAACTCATCCCCAACACCGGCGCAAAACTCCGCTATTCGCTCAATACCGGTTCCGTTAGGCATGACTCTCAAATCACAGGCATCTGCTTGCGCTAACTGCTCAAATACGCCTAGCACCGGGTCATCAGCTGCAATGCATGTAGTATGGTCGAATTGATTTCTAAGTACATCTCTTAGTTCTTGTAGACCTCCAAAGTCAACAACCCAGTTATTATCATCAAGCTCTTTAGAACCGAACCAATATTTAGCTGTTAAATTGTAACCATGAATAAATCTGCAATTCGAATTGGATGCTTGAGGTTGCCTAAACGTACAACTGCCTAATTCAAAAACTTTCGTACTATAAAAATTTGACATGAAATGATTATAACATGAAATAAACATAAATCAACATTTGATTTCATGCGATGCGTGTTTATAATGTTATGTATGAGCGTTGATGAATATAAACTACCATATGCTAATGGGAATATGCCTAGAACCTGCCAAGAAAAGGAACAGATTATTGACCGGGCTGCTTATCATTATGGTAAGTACATGACTGCCCTTGGGTTTCAGTGGGAGGACGATCCGAACAGTGAAGATACACCGAGAAGAGTAGCAAAAGCTTTTGTAAATGACTTAGCTGAAGGGTGTTTTACTGATCCTCCCAAAATTACAGCATTCGATAATGTAGATAAATATGATGGTTTAGTATTTCAAGGTAATATTAAAGTAAATTCTTTCTGTTCACATCACCATTTACCGTTTATTGGGCAGGCGCATGTATCATACATCCCAGGTAAGGATGGGAAGGTAATTGGATTGAGTAAGATTAACCGGATTGTTGAGTGGTTTTCACGTAGACCACAGGTTCAAGAGAACTTAACCATGCAAATTCATAAACATATGGATGAAGTATGTGAAGGTAACAAGGGAGTAGCTGTATTAATATCAGCGAACCACCTATGTGCGTGTGTTAGAGGTGTTAAGCACGACTCAACTATGAAGACAGCGCGCATGTCCGGTGCATTCCTCGATTCAACAGATTTAACTCGGCAAGAATTCTACGATTTTGTTAGGGATTTAAAATAGCCTTTACTTTGGCTATATCCTCCGGGGTTAAGACTTCAATAGGGAGACAATCCCATACCTTATCGCAAATACCATCCCGGGATACTGTACCAGATATTCGCCCAAATTGATCTGGTATTTCAACAATCTCAGCATTACCGTATATTAATTCCCCAAATTCATCTACGGATGTATTGATAGCAGACCAGCGCTTTTGATCTTCAATACCAGCTCCAAGATAAAAAAAGTCGTTTGGATGTTGTTTAATGTGCTCATACACGGCTCTCACAGGATTATCTGGTAAAATAATCTGAAAATCTACGTTGATATACTTGCTATATACTTCCCAAATCTGCTTAGACTGGTCCGAAGTGAAGGCGACTTCACCGGTAATGTCATATCGCTCTTTATGACCAACAAATACAATAGCAGCGGTAGCACTATTCGAATTAATAAGGTAACGTAAAGCAGCGAGATGGCCTTTGTGCGGTGGTTTAAAGCCTCCGGGGAGGAGCGCGACTTTCTGCCCGGGCATCTCTAATAAGAATTGTCTAAATGTTAGCATTATAGCTGGGCTAATTTAGCGTACCTTCCTCCTACGCCTTGTACAATAAACTCTCCTGTTATTTTAACTGGCTCGTTATCACCGGTTAATTCACTATCATAAATTGTTATACCTTCATGCTTAGCGATCCTAATCTCTGTAGACGGGTCAGACGGGTCTGGATGGAATGCAACAAAATCTCCTAACTTAGCTTCTTCCATCTTAGATAGAATTTCATGGCCTAATTCTCGTAATGTATGCCATACCATTGCGCCTTGGATCGCTAGCTCGACATTATGTTCAGTCTGTTCATAGGTATCTCCAGCGTATACTGAATCTAAAGGTATCATTTTATTTAAAACAAGTAAATAATTTTTCTTACTAACAGCTCCAATAGGCTTATTAGCATGTATAATATTTTCACCACCATATTCACCAGCTGGTACTTCACGTGACGGTGTAAGATTAGTAGTCTGAAGTTGTTTCACATCACGTATCGTATTAACATACGAGAACAGTGATATTGAAGGGCTTTCTCTATCCGGGGATACAAATGCCGCAAATTGGGTGGCTAATACACCTTCTAAATCGATGGGCATTAAATTACCAGATTCATCTCGATGTGGTCTGATGTCCGCGAATTTATGATGTACTTGCATCTTATACATTGACTCAGCATATGGGTTAACAATTGTAGCAATGTTATCTAAGTGCTTTGATTGAGATTCGGTAAGAGGTATTGTATGCTCGGATCGGCTGCCTGATGCTTCCTTTTCGAAAAAGTTTAATTTATGTAAAGCTATAAAATCAAAATCATACCCAATTACATTTTGTGCTCCGGCTCCTTCCGGTCTTTCTAGCCATTCAGCATCAATACATCTACCATATGCTCCGGATGGATTTTCCCATTTTGTATTAATAAGCTCTAAAGCGACAAGATCATCATATAATTGCTTCTTAACATCAGGATGCTCGAAAATATTAAATAGCTTCTCATAGGTACTCGCTAACCCAGGATTTGCTGGGAAGCGGTTTACCAAGTTAGGTATAGTAGCTCCAATTATATCCCATTTTGTACTTTCAGATTTACCACTAGTACCTCTATCCGCGCAGAATATACCATCCTCATTCAATCTAAATGAACAATTATTACCGTCTAATTTAGTGGTCATATTGATATCATGAGGTTCCCCAGAATGTAGTTTATCTCTAAATTTGTAAAAAAATTGTATTAAATCGTTTCCGCTCTTTACTGCTGGTACATCCATAGGATGGTGCATATGTTTTTTTTCTAGCAGAACATCATCATAACCTTCATTTAATACGAATTGTCTAAAGCTTCTCATTTTAATATCATCGATACTCCTTTATTACGCTCATCAACATTTAGGTTATTTGTTATCCGAGGGTTCTGGACCTGCTTCCATACCTTTATAAAATTCTCCCGTAAACTACCACCAGTAAAGTCAAAGGCAATTGCATCTAGCGTGCTAGCGTTACATAATAAGAGATATGGAAAATTGTGAACTGATTGATAGGAAATCATCTGAATAGTTGAAACGAGATTAACAAGCACCTCTCGTTTTTTCATATTCGCCCCTCTAAGTGTTTTAAACATCTCTGGAGTAACAACTTTGTTAATTGCTTCTGTCAACTCTCCTATCTGAAGTTGCATAGGTTCAGTTCTAACTTCAGCTAATGCTGTTATAATATCGCGGCGTTCAAGACCATGATTTACTAACATAAAATTCTGTAAAGTTTTAGTCCATGAAAGGGGAGAGTCGCTAGGTGGTAGTTGTTTTTTTCTAATTTTATCTAGATCAACTTTTTGATGTATTAGATCATCAATTAAATTTGTTATGCCTTTCCTCTTAGGATCTTTCACTGCGTTAACAAATAACTTCTTATCATACTGACCGGCGAATATCATTGGATTATCATCATAAATTCTCACTAGCTGTTGCTTCCACGGAGATGCCATTGTTTCCCATAAGCTCTGCGTATCATACGCTATACTGAAGAATTCTGGATCAGCAATTTTATCTCTCACATCTTGAATTATCATCCTTTCAGCTTCAGGTACTATCTGAAAGATATGATCCAGCTTTGAAACGAGCATTTCTAATATCTTTGTAAAATTATCTTCAGCCTTTCTTATTTCTTCACCTAGCATAATGTCTTTACCAGATCTTCGGAGTATTTCCGGATATGTCTCCGTAATTTTATGCGTGTAATTAGATGTACCTAACCTACCGCTATCGGATTTTAATTCTACTTCACCTAGTCCTGCTACTTGTAAATCACCTACATCACCTTTAATAGCGTTTGTAAATAGTGAAAGGCATATCTCACCTGGACCGACTCCAACTACATTCGCAGCTGGGGCTACTTTCCATATTGCTTTAATTAAAGATTTTGGATTATTAGTAAACTTTAAATCACTTTTAAGCGCATCTAATATATTAAAAATTTTACCGGAGCGAATATGTGAATCTATTGCTGTTAATCTATCTGATACCTTTCTATCAGTAAACTCTCTAAATTTCTCCGGGTCTATCTCTACGTCATCAGCTTCAACAAGTTTATTAATAACTAGCTTTTTAACATCATTAACATACTCTAATCCTCCAGCATCTTCCCATCTACAGTGATCCAATATCTTTACTAGTTCTTCATCCACTCCTCTAGGCCCACGTGTCAGTACTAATTTTTTAAGAACTTTATAATAATTATCATCAATTGTCCCTATCGGTTCTGCAGGGCTTTCGTCGGATGTTTTTGCATATATCTCTACTTCCCCCGGAGCTAATTCGTTTAGCACCTGAAGATTATAAACATCAGATATTGATTGAAACTTACTCATTATTAATATTTAATGATCCTGCTTATCGACTGGTTCTTGCGCGACGAACATTCTATAAGTTTTTAATAAACCTTGATCACAATAGCCATCATCTTTTAGAAAAGCTTCTACTTGCTCTAAGTTTGAAGAATTTAGAATTTGTTTTACCTCTGCTGAATCTCTGGCTTTTCCATCATTCTTAATCATATGCCGGGCAACTGATATCTTGAATTGATCTAAATTTGAATCATGACAGCTGCAATCATCGTCACTATTATCTTCTGCAGATTTTACTATTGTAACTGGAGTAGCATGCTGTGACATTAAGCTCGAGAGTATGTCATTAAAGTTTACCATTAGATATCCTTCGGTGGTAATTCAGATGCTGGTACGTCTCTACGACCTTCTTGCTTTTTAAGTATTGCTTCTAGCTTATCTCTAATAGCTCTACCTTGATCCGCTGTAAGTTCTCCATCTTCCATTTGACCGAGTAGTTCATTTATGGATTGTTGATCTTCCCATCCAATTTCTGTCGTCATAGCACGTGCTAGTAGTTCTACATAATCAAATTCTCCTTCTGAAGTCATAGGAGTTGGGTTGAGATCTGGCTCAGCTGGAGGTGCTGCTGGGTCTCCGACCATTGGTGCTGCTGGATCTTGTGCCATGGCTGGATCTATCGCGCCTCCGGGCATTGGTGGTGGACCTGCTTCCGGATCTCCGGGAACAGCCGGTTGCACTATAGCTGGTGGTTGATCTTGGCCAATATCTCTTGGCGGAGGTGGAGGTGGTAAATCAGCTTCTGGTAGAATGTGAGCATATTCATTTAATATATCTTGAAGTTTCATTAATATCCTTTCGGTTGACTGCTAGCTACAACTTTCTGTAATTGTGTATTTGCAGCACTAATATTTTTTTTATGTGTATCAGCTTTAACTTGATCTAGTCTTTTCTTTTTACCTAATAATACCTTAGTCTTTTTTTCATCCGGCGTCAACTGTCGATCATTATTAGGATCATTATCAGCATTCGCGTCAATTGCAGCAGCCGTACTATTCAATGCTTCACTCTCTTCTGGCTTCATCTCAACAATTATACCAGCCGCGACCATATACTTTTGTAAAACTTCATCTACTTTACTCATCTCATTAATTACTTATTTTTTTCTTAATAGTTTTATCATATAAGTATTATCTTTATTCAAAATTAACTTATAATCAACTGCTTATTTTCAATTTTTTCGAAAAAGTTCTTCGTAAGGAATTGTAGTCCGTATCTTTTACCGAATTTCTTAATCTTATTAAAGCTATATAAGGATTTCTTGCGAGTGTCTGTAAATTTATTCAGCTGATATTCAAGTTCTATTCGCTCTCCACTAGGGGTTTGGAGTACTTTCCTCATTACTTTAAAGTCATACGGTGATTCCCATATGTTGATAGGTAATAAGTTGTTCAATTTCTTCATCGTCTGTGCGAAGAATATAGAACTCTCTTCTTCTTTCATATATCCATCCAGAAATTTCACATCATGGTATGATACAACTTTATAGACTGACGTAGCTTCCTTAACCTCTGTACATATGTCCAGAATTAAATGGTGATATATAATACTTTTCAGATCTTTGCTACCTTTCTCCAAGGAAAGTTGATATTCATATATGTCATTAATGATTTTACGTTCAATATCCGGTAGAATTGACCTAATGTCAATGAGAGAGAGGTGAAATTTATCAATCTTTAGTCTTTTCACGTGGTTTCTTACCAATTCTGCAGTTAATTATACCGTTGTAATACTGATTTGACAGTAAAACACCTAATTTAAATTGTAATTCAGCTTCATAATAGCTGAGCTCCCACTTATTATAACATAATCTCAGGATTTTAAAAGAAAAATTTTCCATTCCATGTTGCTCTATAGCTTCATTTAGGAAATTACTACTTCCAGTATAGGTTTTCCAATCAGATTCTTGTATAATGTGACGCTTATTACGTTTTCCCTTAAGAGGAGGCCGCTTTACAACCTTAACCATTTGTTTTTTACCTATATATTTCCGGTTATCCGTAATATTAGTGATTTCATACACAAAACCATAGCAATCCTTAGGTATTTCACCATCATATTGCCAATGACCCATGTCCATCAGGGATATTTACATGGAATTGTTGAGATTTCTTCTTTGGATCGGGATTCCAGTACTTTCTTTCTTGGTTTTCCGCTTTTTCTTAGATCTTTTCCGGGATTTCTTGGATCTTTTGGCTTTTTTCTTAGAAACATCATCTCCGACGAATTTATCCGTACCGATATAGTTTGCTAAACGCTGATCACCGGGATTCCATACACTCGCACCGGAAAATACACCATCCATTTGCGCGCCCGCGCCTAAAGCACTCACAACTGAGTTTTCCTCCAAGCACTTCAGAAAAATTTTTTCAAAACGGTTTGACATTTCGAGATCTTACATTATTATTTATGTTAGCGATGACTATCCTAGACAAATATGATGAAGAGCTTAAGGGAGACGTATCCATGGACGCCTTCACGGTGCATGATAGACAATTGGTTCTACCAGCTATTAAACATAAGTGGGTCGGCCGGCTGATGAGACATAAAATTAAATTAAATGAGCGTAAGCATACAAAGAAAGTAGTCCGAGAAGATTTAATAACCCGGTTAAGGGAAGATGCAGCTGTTAGATTGTCACAAGCTGCGCTAGGTAACGCTGTGGATAATCATGACTCGATGAGAAAATTAACTATGGAAATAGAAGAAGAAAGAATTGTGATAGAATATCTCGAGAAGATTGAAAAGATTTTAAGTAGTATGACGTTTGATATTAGAAATTTGACGGAGATTATGAAATTAGAGACACAGTAGTATGCGGCTTAAGTTTGATTATGACAAAAATAAGAATCAGGGCATAGTTTCCGGTGATCTCTTCCATGAAATAAGGGAGCATTTTTCTGTACAGAACGACGCCGCGAGGTTTGCGCGGCGTAGAGGGTTCTTCTGCCCGGCACGTACATATTCTATAACACCTTCCGGGCGTTTTGATCTAGGATTATACTATGAGATTGTAAAGTACATTGTAACTGAGCAATATGACCCGGATATAGAATGTACAGATGAATTTAGAGATGTGTTAGGGCGGGTGAGTGCAATCGATATAGAGGAGGTAAAGCAATTAAAATTAAAATTGAGAGATTATCAGCAAGAAACCGTCGAGCAATGTCTTGAGAAGGGTTGGGGAGTCGTGAAGTTAGCCACAGGTGGTGGTAAGACATTGATTATGGCTAGTGTTATTGAAAATATATTTCAAATTAACCCGGAAATGAAGTGCACTGTCATCGTACCGGATCTCGGACTCGTTGAGCAGACATATGCTAATTTTGAAGAGTATGGAGTTAGCTTTACATTTTCAAAATGGACAGGTAATAACGAGTTAGATTTAAGCTCAAATGTCGTTATCTGTAATCTTGGTATATTACAGAGTAAGAATTCAAGCACAGAGTGGATGGAGGATATAGATATACTCATTATTGACGAAGTTCATAAGCTCAGACGTACAAATAAAATAAACAAAATAATTAATAAGGTGTATACAATGAACAGATTTGGGTTTACTGGTACTATGCCTGAAGAGCATCTAGATCAATGGAATATTATTGGTAAGATAGGTCCAATTATCTCAGAAAAGAGCAGTGCTGATCTGAGAAAGAAGAAATTTATTTCTAATGTTATGGTCCAGATCTTAGACGTACAGTATAAATCTAGACCAGCACCACCGGAAACAAACAGTCCGACAGAGAGGTATAGAAAAGAGTTAGAATTTATATCTAAAAATAAATTTCGGAATGATATGCTCCAAAAATTGAGTAGTAAGTTTGATAATAATTGCCTGATAATGGTAGATTATATTGAACATGGTGAAATTCTATACGATAAGCTAACAAAGGAATGTAAAGATAAACATGTATATTATATACGAGGTGAAGTTGATATTGAAGAAAGAGAGAAGGTACGCCAGCTGATGGAAACTCGGAAAGATATTATCATAGTGGCGATCTCAAAAATCTTTTCAACTGGTATTGATATTAAGAATTTACATTATATAATTTTTGCATCAGGTGGTAAAGCAAAGATAAAGATAATACAATCAATAGGTCGAGGCTTACGGTTGCATAAGGACAAAGAGAGACTTATAATTTTTGATATCGCTGATAATTTGCAGTATGGCTTGCAGCACGTTGCAAAAAGAATACAGTTTTATGAAAATGAAAGTATAACATATGCCACGCAAACCATCAAAGAAAATAAAAGTAGTTAAGTCAGATCAGACTAAAGCTAATACACCGAAGAAACCGGTTTCTGCGAAGAAACCAAAAAAGAAACGTGCGAAGAAGTCTGCTAAGAAGAAGCACTACTACGTCAACCCAGCTGAGTTTCTTCAAGATATAACAGATTATTATAGTCAAGATGAGGCAAAAAACATCCCGGAGAAGCTTGGCGAGTCTGTTTATAAAATTGCTTCTGGATTAAGTTACGCACCTAATTTTATCAACTATTCATATAAGGATGAGATGATTGGGGATGCGATCTTAAAAATGATAACAGCTATTAAGAATAAGAAGTTCGATATCACATCCGGTCATAATCCATTTTCATATTTTACGACTGTAGCTTTTCATGCCTTTATTAATAGGATAAAAAAAGAAAAGAAACATCGGGAAACGATAACATCTTATCAGGAAAAAGTCTTCAATGATCTGCAGGCGGATGGCGATTATCCGGATAACATATATACACAACCGGGCAATCAGGACGACCCGTATACTGGCGATCAAACAGACTAGTAATGTCAAAGCCGATTACAATCCATGACACTAGTCGTGTCTGCTTAGTAAGTGATATTCATATCGGTGTACATCAGAACACCAATGTGTGGCATAAGATCACTCTTAAGTGGGCAAAATGGTTGAGTAAGGAGCTGAAGAATAATAATGTAAAGGATATTATTATATGTGGTGATTTATTTCATTATAGAGATGAAGTTGCAGTGAATACAATTCATATAGCAACTCAAGTATTAGATATCTGGAAGGATTTTAACATAATAATACTAGTTGGTAATCATGATGCTTACTATAAAGATAGATCCGATATTAATTCACTATCTATATTAAGTGGCTGGCCGAACATTAACGTAATCTCAACTGTAACTGATACAATCATCGATGATAAGCACTTAGTTTTTTGCCCATGGGGCACGTCGCAAGAGGATATCGCGGCCGGTGATATAATCTTCGGCCATTTTGAGATTGAAAGCTTTAAGCTGAATCATTTTAAGATATGTGACGAGGGGTTTAAGAGTTCAGATCTTTTAGATAAAACTAGATTAGTAGTGTCTGGGCATTTTCATCACAGAGAAGAAAGAGAATATTCGACCGGTACGATCTTGTATCTCGGTAATCCATTCCAAATGGACTTCGGAGATGTTGATTGCACGAAGGGTTATTATATTTTAGATATACCGAAAGCTGAGTATACGTTCACAGAGAATAAACTCTCACCTAGACATCATAAAATTAAATTGTCAGAATTATTAAAATCTGGAAAGATATCCAAGAAAATACAAGACCACATCAAAGGTAACTTCATAAAATTTTTCGTTGATCAGAATGTAACGAGTGATGATATAGATGAGTTACTTAAAACATTAACTAGTCTCAAGCCTCTATCTTTAAATGTAGATTATACTACTAACCTGAGTTATAATATCGACGATAGTGAGTATGACTTTTCGAGCGTTGACGTCTCTACCGCAATCGAGGAGTTCATATCCATGATGGAGTTAGATGATTCTCCCGATGTGGTGAAATATACACTAGATTTATATGAGAGGTGTAAATGAGATACGTAAAATTTAAGAAATTATCAATAAAAAATTTCTTATCAGTCGGTAGTGAGCCTGTCGTGGTAGAGTTTAGTAAAGGTCTTCATATCATCACCGGTATTAATAAGGATAAGGAAGACCGGCGGAACGGAGTCGGTAAATCTACCGTCGCGGACGCAATCCACTTCGCCGTATTTGGAGATACATTAAGAGAATTAAAAAAGGAATTTATCATCAATAATAAAGTACGTAAGGGTTGCGAGGTTATTTTAGAGTTAGAAGTAAAAAATAAAACATCTACAGATAAAGTAAAGATTACACGCAAGCTAGGACCTACAAAATGTTTTCTCATGATAAACGGAGAAGATAAGACACGTGATTCAATTCCGAACACAACAAAAGTCATACATGATATGCTATCTTGCACATCAGACATTTTTCAGAATTGTGTTATTATGACTGTCAATAATACAATTCCCTTCATGGCTAAGAAGAAGGTCGAGAAGAGGAAGTTTATTGAAGGTATTTTTAATTTACAGGTGTTTGGTGAAATGTTGCTTGGTGTTCGCGCTGATTTAAACCAAGAAAAACAACAACATCAGCTCACAAGAAGTAGATATGAGGAAGTGGAGAGTACAATTAAGACCTTAACAGATCAAAAAGATGAAATAGAAGATCAGAGAGAGAAGAGAGAGTTAAAATTACGAGCCCGTAAAAAGAATAATACGAAAGAAGTTAAGAATATTGATTTGCAGATTAATGAATTAAAAGAAGTAGATATTGATGATATTGATAATCAAATTATTAATCATGAAGCGAATATTGTAAAGTGCGAAGCTTCATTAGATACCTTTAACAAAGAGGTAGCTACGCGAGAAGCTAACATACAGCACTGCCATGCTGAACATAAGAAGATAGGGACTGACGCAGATATATGCCCTACATGCTTAAAGTCTGTTACACATGATGATAGAGATAAAATAAGCACTAGAAAGTCAACAATTGATTCAGAGATTAAAGATTTTAAAAATGATATTAAAGACCTGAACACGCGCATCAGTACATATGTAAAGCTAAAAACAAAATTAAAAGATACAATTAATCAACAGCGTGATACTATTCTAAAAAGTAAAGATATTAATGCGCATAAGACTAGAAAACAGCAATTAGAAACATGGAATGAAGAAATTGACCAAGATCTGAAGGTGGGTAAAACTAATGCTGCTGGAACGATTGTAAAAGCAATTAAGGATACAGAAGATAAGATAGCTGATATTAAATCGGAAATATCCAGAATTTCGAAAAAGATTGAAATGCTCGAGACAATAAAATTTATTGTATCAGAAGAAGGTGTTAAGTCTTATATTGTTAAGAAGATTTTAAATCTATTTAATTCTAAATTAGCATACTATCTTAAAAGGATGGACGCTAATTGCCAGTGTACATTTAATGAATATTTTGAAGAAGAAATCATAAGTGAGAAAGGGAAGCATTGCTCATATTTTAATTTCTCCGGTGCAGAGAGGAAGAATATCGATCTAGCATGTCTCTTTGCATTTATGGATATTCGCCGAATGCAAGGAGATGTGGCGTATAATATTAGTGTATATGATGAGTTATTTGATTCAAGCTTAGATGAGAAAGGTGTAGAGCTTGTATTGGAGATTTTAAAGGAGCGCGTAGAAAAACATAATGAGTGCATAATGGTGATTAGCCATAGAAAAGAAAGTATTAAAGCCGCCACCGGTGATATTATTTTCTTAGAAAAAGAGAATGGCATTACGAGACGAATAGATTATAATTAATGTAGATATGTTTACACCGTTTTCACCATTTGGCCAGAACCCTTTCACCGGAGGTAAGCCGCAAGCTAAAGGCGATCTTCAGCCTGTGGGTCAAGATCCAGCAACTCCACCGGAGATGCATCTCCCACGTAGTGTGCAATATTATGCAGATTATAGTGGCTGCGGATTCTGGAGAATGATTTGGCCGGAGCATTTCATAAACGCATATCAAAAAGCTATCATCACCGGTCAAACGACGATGGTTCTAGACCCTCGATTCTATGAAAATGTCAAATGTGTACGGATTCAGCGACAAGCTACTGCAAATCAATTACAGTTTGTTCAAATGCTTAAAGATATCCAAAAGAAGGCCGGGTTCCGTATCGTCTACGAAATTGATGATATTGTATTTAGAGAAGATATCCCAGACTATAATAAATTTAAAACAGCATTTACATCAGATGAGATCCGAAATTCATCGCAGAAAATCATGGAGCTCTGTGACGAGATAACAGTTACAAATCACTTCATGAGAGATTATTATGCAGAGAAGACTGGTAATAAAAATGTAACTGTAATACCTAATTACGCTCCAAGATTTTGGATTGATCAATACTATAGCGAGCAAAAAGTCCGGGATAGATTTAGGAGACATAAAACGCGCCCTCGAATCCTATATGCTGGTAGTGGAGCTCACTTTGATGTAGATAACCGTGTTAAGCATCAAGATGACTTCGAGCATGTATCAGATGCAATAATACGATCGCGTAACGAATTTAAATATGTTTTTATCGGCGCCTTTCCGGCCGCCATTGGACCGTACATACAGAATGGTGAGATGGAATTCCACCAATGGCAACCGCTATATGAGTATCCCAGCCTTGTTGATTCACTTCAGATTAACATGATGATTGCTCCTCTACAAGACAATACTTTTAACAAAGCTAAGAGCGATATTAAGCATCTAGAAGCATGCGCGCTAGGCATTCCTTGCGCACTTCAAAATCTTGTAACATATAAAAACGCCCCGATCAAATTTGATACCGGAGATCAGATGGTAAACTCTATTCGCCGAGTTCTTAATAACAAGAATGATTATCTCCGAGCATCGCGCGATGGAAGACAGGTAGCCAAGGCCCGGTGGTTAGAATCACCAGATAATCTAGGTAAGTATGTTGAATTATTTACATTACCTTACAAACACCCAGACCGGAAATTAATCAACGCTATTCAATGATACAGAGCTGGGAAAATGTAGATAGATTTGAAGAGATAGTTGCAGATTACGCAGGAGCAAAATACGGTATAGCGACGGATAGTTGCACTAATTCGATTTTTCTTTGCTTAAAATACCTCCAGATAAAATCAAGTATTTGTACGGAGATTGATATTGATGTACCAAAGCAGACGTACGTGTCAGTACCGATGTCAGTTAAACATGCTGGTCATAAGATCAATTTTGTTGATGATCACTGGACCGGGACATACAAGTTTAAGCCATTCGATATAACAGATGGAGCAGTCCGGTTTACTCAAGGCATGTACGAAGGAGGATTCCATTGCCTATCTTTTCATATTAAGAAGCATCTACCAATCGGTAGAGGTGGAATGATATTAACAGACGATGCTGATGCTCGAGATTGGTTTAAACAAGCGCGATATGATGGCCGGTCCTCTATATTCTTTAACGATGTAAAGGATATTAAAGTATGTGGCTGGCATATGTATATGACACCGGAGCAGGCCTCTAGAGGCATAGAATTATTTTACAGGCTCCCTAAAGATAACCCGGATCTAGCATGCTGGCAGGATTATAATTACGATTTATCTGAATTTAGTTGCTTTAAGAACTAATATATCATATAATACAACCATATGTATAGGAACGTCGTTTACGATCCAAGCAATCAATCAATGCGATTATTTACTTGGGATGAAGAAGGTAATCGGGTCAGTGCAGACGTGACATATGAGCCTTATTTTTACTATGAAGATCCAAACGGTCGTGATGGTGTATCTTTATTCAATACACCTTTATCAAAAAAGACATTCTCAACATCTTACGAGAGGGGGATCGATACTGGTCAATATGCTCGAAATGGAGTTAGACGTACCAATAATAAGAGAGTATTTGAAAACTTAAAACCGGAAACACAATTTCTAATTGATCAATTTTGGACTGAATATGATAAGCCAGAATTTTCACAGCATCCGTTAAAGATATGGTTTATTGATATAGAAACATATTCACCTGGAGCATTCCCAGAGCCATCAAGAGCGAAAGATCCAATCAACGTAATTACAATATATGACACATTAGAGAAGCATTTTTATTCATGGGGAACTAAACCATATAAAAGTAAAGAAGAGGATGTTACATATACAAGTTGCCGCAACGAACGCGAAATGCTCTTAAAGTTCATCCAGCATATGGAAAAGGATTACCCAGATTTATTGACTGGTTGGAATAGTGACTTTTTTGATATCCCTTACATCGTTAGACGTGTTGGAAAGCAACTAGGTGATGAAGCGATTAATAGATTATCTCCTGCGAACCACCTTCGCGATCCGGTATATTCAAGAATACTACCTGGAGAATTTTATAAAGATAAAGAGAGATTTTATATTAAAGGTCTATCGTGTATTGACTACTTGGATGTATATAAGATTTTTACTCAAGGGTTGAGAGAGTCATATAAATTAGACGCTATCGCAAAGCATGAACTAGGCGAGCAAAAGATTGATTATGGTAATACTAATCTATCTAGCTTAGCAGATGATGATTGGGATCTCTTTGTTGATTATAATATTCAGGATGTTCGATTACTCGCTAGACTTGAAGAGAAATTATCTTACCTATCATTAGCCCGGATGTTAGCGTATGTTGGTCTAGTTCCAATGGAAAGCGCCCTCGGTACTATCACAGTCGTGACTGGCGCAGCCGTCATTCAAGCAAGAAAAGAAGGTAAAATTATACCAACTTTTGACAGAGATAGTTCACATGAAAAATACGAAGGTGCTTACGTGTCAGATCCTAGAAGAGGTTTCCAAGATGCTATAGTTTCTTTTGACGCTAATAGTCTGTATCCTAGTACGATGATCTCTCTAAACCTTTCACCAGAGACAAAGATAGGATGGATCGATAGTATAGAAAAAGATAAAGTCATAGTTAAACATATTAACGGGAAAGATTATACATTAACTCACGATAAGTTCGCCAAGTTTATTGAGAAGGAACAGATCGCTATTACACGCGCTAAGGTTTTATTCACACAAAAAGAAAAAGGTATCTTTCCTAAGATTGCTGATACATATTATGATAAACGTGTTGAGGTTAAAAGAACATTAAAGAAGATTAAACGTCAGCTATCTGAGATGGGTAAAGATGAACCTGAATATAAAAAACTCTCCGAAGAGGCTAATAGATTAGATATTAAGCAGCTTACTATTAAGATTCTTATTAATAGAATCTATGGTTATTTTGGAAATAGAAGAGCTACACTAGGCGACCCGGATATAACTAGATCCATCACGCTAACTGGTCAGGCAGTTATCAAAGAATCAAACAAGGTCTTGAGAAAGTATGTGCAAGATATCTTGAATGTATCTGATGAAGAAATGTTAAAAAAGGACCCAGTACTATATAACGATACAGATAGTGTTTATATATCTATTAAGGACATTCTTAAGAAGAAAGATATGTCTCTTACAAATAGAAACGGTAGAGTATCAAGCGAGGTACATGAAGAAGTAAAAAAGATTGAGAATCACTTAAATGATAAAGTAACAAAGTGGGCTGTAAAAACCCTCAATACGAAAGATCCTAGATTTGTATTTAAACGTGAGTCTATTTGTGATGTAGGAATGTTTCTTCAGAAGAAAAGGTATGTTTTACATATACTTGATGATGAAGGTATCCCGGTTAATAAGTTTAAGTACACGGGTGTTGAAGTGGTAAGATCTACTATCCCAGCCCCGGTGAAACCGTATGTTAAGAAGATCATTGAGACTATGCTCATGTCAAAAAACCAAATGGAGACTACAAAAGTCTTAAATGAGAGTTACGATATCTTCAAACAACTGCCTATTGAAGACATTTCGTTTATTTCCGGGTGCTCAAAGTATGAGGAATATGCTAATAAATGTGATGAGTTTAAGATGTGTAAAGGCATGCCCATTCACGTAAAATCTGCATATGCGTATAACCTACTTCTTAAGAAGCTTAACCTAGAAAGTATATATGAAACTCTATCAGTCGGTGATAAGGTAAGATATCTTTATGTTAATCAACCTAATAAATATGGTCTAGGATCTATCGGTTACAAGTATTATTATCCGAAGGAATTTAATAATATTCTTCAACCAAATATAGATTTAATGTTTGAGAAGATCATCTACAGTATCGTAGAAAGATTTTATGCGGCTGTCAATTGGCAATGCCGAAAACCCGGCCAACAATTTCAAACAGATTTATTTGAACTTTTAGGTGTTGATTAGTTGCACTATCAATTTCATATATTAAAATGTTAACAACATGAGTGATAAAGTAGTATTCATTGACTCTATCGGTCGGACAATTCTCGGTGAAGAAAATAGTAGCAAGTCTACTAAAACCTCTCTCGCTGTAGATGATCCGAGCATAGTATTCGTACAGCCAAACCCAGAGAATGGCCAAATCCAAGTCCAAGTCATCCCTTTGTATTTTAAGGAGCTTGTAGCTGAAAAGGCGCGTAAAGGAAAAGTTACGTGGCTCTTTAACCGTAGTACCATCATCCCCAACTCTAATCTTGAGATTGATGATAAGCTTCATCAGCAATACGAGAGGGTAACTAGTATTGACGAAAACCCACCGGGAATCGTAACTAGTGATGACGCGGGCGAGCCGGAAGTCGTCAAGCTGTTTGACGACGACGACGAGAGTAAATAGAGTATGGCAAAAGACAGCGACCTGTTAAAGGCATTCAAGGGTCTAGATAAGATGAACCCTGAGGCGATGTTCTTATCAGAAACATCTCTATCAAATGTAGATGAATGGTTTGACACAGGTTGTATGGTTTTAAACGCTATCCTTTCTGGGAGCTTATATAAAGGTATACCAAAGGGTCGAATCACCGGATTTTCCGGGCCGTCGATGACTGGTAAAACTTATATCATTAACAAGATTCTCGGTAACGCGCAGAAGGCCGGCTTAATGCCGGTCATCTTCGATACTGAAATTGCTGTTGATGATACATCTTCGAGGAACGTTGGACTCGATCCGGAGCGTACAAAATATGTACCGGTAAATACTGTAGAGGAATGTAGAAATCAATTGGTTTCTTTCTTAGACGGTGTAGAGGAGAACGGTCTAGAGGGTCAGTTTATTGTCAGTATCGACTCGCTTGGAAATCTTGCTTCGACTAAAGAAGTTGAAGACGCGGTCAAAGGGAAGAGTGCCGGGGACATGGGATTGAGAGCTAAGTCTCTTAAAAGTATGATGCGTATCCTGACGTATAAAGCAGCAAAGACAGGTACGACAATCCTATTCGCGAATCATACATACGATGACCCCGGGGCTCTTTTCCCGACTCTTGTAAAAAACCAAGCTGGTGGTAAAGGCCCAGTATATCTAGCTAGCACGTTAGTGCAATTAGCAGCGAGAAACGAGAAACAGGACAATAGTAATGATTCAGATGAGATGCTACCAGAAGCAAACAAGTATAGTGGATCTACGCTACGTGCTCTAACTGTTAAAAACCGGTTCATTCCACCATTTCTTGAATGTGAAATGTATCTAAACTTCAAAACAGGACTAGATAGATATTCCGGTCTTAAGGAGATGGCAGTTAATCATGATGTTATCGCTCAGAATGGAGCAACGTTTGCTTTAAATGACGGTACAAAGCTTGGCTATTATAAAAATTGGCGCGAGGATGAGTCAGTTTGGGAAAAAATCTTACCGGAGTTAGAAACTGTACTTAACGAAAAATACCGTTACGGTACTAGCTAGCTAAGTTTCACTGTATACTCTGGAGGAGTTGACGTTAGATCTGCAGTAAATTCGAACCGGGTCGTAACACCATCTATGGGCTTTTGAAAATGACCAGCTGCTTCGCGGTCCAATTCCAACTCGCGTAAGAGCTCTTGAAAATTTTGTTTAGTTCTAGGGTCAACAATGGGTACCGGTGTGCCCTTGGGAGCCGCCATGGCTGTTTTGAAGATAGTTAGTAGGTCAGTAGGAGTTGCTACTGGTATACCTTGCTTTAATATAACATACGAAGTATCCCATCCACCGATGGCTAGTTTTTGTAGATTAGTATCATCGTTCCATTGTCCAGTGAAAGCAGCAGCATGCTCGTTTTTACCTTTTGTTAGCAAATGTGTAATGATCTCATCTCGAGTTCTACCTGGAAGATATACTGGCAGTTGAAATTCGGATAAATTGTCAACACCATCAATGCTAATTGATTTATAAAATTCTCCTCTCATGCCTTGCGCGCGTGAAGCTGCATCAGGTGTGCCGGCTGCAATAGCTTCTGCAAAAGCCCGGTCATTTGCCGCCAAAAAAGTGTCTAGATCAAACGCTTGACCACGTTGCAAGCTATTAAAGGTATCGAGCAGTCTTTTTAACTTCGGTCTTGGCGGGGCAACCGGACCGGCCATTTTCTTAATTGTATAGGGTACCCCTCCGGCCCAAGGCATCGGCAACGAAGCATCTGCTAAATTAAGTTTACCGTCAACTGCCCCCACAGTAGCGAGATATTTAAACATATCTGGATGCATGTTAAATATATTAACATGGTCTTTGTAACTGTTAGGGTTTCTGAGATCACCCATACCGCCAGCTAATCCTAATTTCTGAGCAGCTTCATATGGATCTGCAAATACATTATAGTCCTCGAGATCTGGCGATGGTGGGTGACTCGGTTTATTAAATCCTAAAACATATTTAATTATTTGTGGCATCATCGTCGCATCAGCATGAGCCCTTCCACCGGCGCTCGCGGCATTTGCCACAGCCTTGGCTGGTTGAGTAACTCCAGATGCATAAGCTTGTGTAAACGGATCTAAAATACCAGGAGCAGCAGCCCTTGTGGCTTTAAATATAGGCTTATTATAGAGATTTTTAACAGCTCCAGTGGCTGATGACGCGGCTCTGGCCAACGGTTGAGTTACCCGACCTGCAAAGTCACCAACATCAGCTAAGCCTATTTCATTAATTTGCTGATATTTCTCAAAAAGGTTTTCAGAATCGTTATCTTTCACAGTATATCTTGAATTATTTATTCGATAGTGTATAATTAACTCGTGAGTAGATGTATAGTACCCTTTTCCGGTGGGATTGACTCAACTGTTTTATTATATAATGCGGTCGTTAATAGAGATTGTAAAGAAGTTCATGGAGTTTCGTTTAATTACGGTCAGAGACATAGTAAAGAATTGCACTTCGCTCATAAAACTGCCAAAAAACTAGGTATTAATTACAAAGTTATTGAGCTGGATTTCTTCAAATACATAAACACTTCATCTCTGACTAACAAAGATATTGATGTTGCTAAGACTCGTGATGTATTAGGTGACGCTCAGACAGTAAATTATGTACCGTTTCGCAATCAAATGTTACTGACCATTGCTTGCGCAATGGGAGAAGCTGTAAGTGCTGATACCGTATATCATGGCGCGGCTCAAGTAGATTCTCAAGCTGGTTACTGGGATGGTAGTGTAGAGTTTCTTAATTCTATCAATGATCTAATTGCGCTGAATAGAAAAAATCGAATAAAAATTGAAGCCCCGTTGATCGATAAGTCAAAGAAAGATATCATTCAATGGGGGTTAGATATGGGTGTTGATTTTAGCAATACATGGACGTGTTATGAAGGTAAAGAAAAAGCATGCGGAGAATGTACTAGTTGCTCATCGAGGCTCAAAGGATTTATCGATGTAGGAGTTAAAGATCCTGTTGAATATAGCAGAGAAATACCTTGGGATAAATTTATCTAATCAGGCCGGGCACCAAGCATACCGAATTTTTGCGCAACTTCAATATATGTTGCGAGGTCCTGTAGGTTTAGTCGGTTTAGTCGGTTTAGTCGGCGACCATCCTGCAGCGACTACTTTAAGCCATTTAGGATCCTCTTTCGGGTCTCTCCACTGTTTTTCCGGGAGATTATATTGGTTAAATACATCTGTGCTCATATAACCGGCTAGATCAACTGGGTTATATTCTTCACCAAATTTATTAATTATATCTTTAACTCTACGAGTTCTTATAATACCCTGGACTAATGAGTTCATATCTTGATATGTGCGTTCCGGTTTATTCAATTGCTTAAAAGCTTTCTGGTAATTCCCGGAAGGAGACCCGCCTTTTTTGCTCGGTGTTTTTGAGTTCCACCAATCTCGCTTTTGTTGCTCATATTCCTCTGCATCCTGATATGGTCTATCCGGCACTGTACTTTCCGGATCATGAGCTTTCTTCCAGTCTTGGCCCCACTTATGCTTATCAAGATCATGACCTCTTCCGGCAGGGCCATACCGATTTCGCGCTCTGTCTCGCAGCTTATCATAATCTGCTGCAAACTGATCACCTTCAATCATGTATTGTTCAAATGTCATTTCGTCGCGATGTCCTCATGATATTGTTTTAATTCTGATGTACGTACCCTGTAAGGTTCACCTACACTCACACCACCTATCGTTTTGAATTGTAAGCGGTCTTCACCAGAGATATGCGATAGATCTTTTATCATATCATCCCGTGGGATTGGCCGGCCAGTTTCATCGGGCCGCGGATCAAGTATCGGATCGCGATAATACCTTCCTCGACTACCAGCTGGCCATAAATGGGGCTTCATCGTCTTTATGAAACCGGTTTGTTCCATGCTTTGAATCGTTTTATCTCTGAGCTCAGTGGTCCAATTGGTTTGTTTACGTAGCGTACTTTCAATTTGTCGACCCTGATCTAACTCAGTTATTAATATATCAGCTCCTAAGTTACTATCCCATAAATCGCGCGGACTTTGTTGACCTTTTCCCTGACTGATACCTTTTGGGTCGAGTCTAAATATTCTATAGATTCTACATATATGAATTAATTCCACCGGTTCTTTTGAACATCCGGAGCATATATGTTCGCCTTTCACTTCATGCGGCCATAGCCACTGAGTATCTGCTATTAGCTTGCCGACAAACGCTTGCTGCTCTGCGATTGACATAGCATCAATCTGGACGTCCGTTTGATCTGCATTATCAAGAGGAGCTCCAGTCCCAACCTCGCTTGGGTTTGCTCGATTTACCCCAGTCTTACCCCACCATTTTAAATGTTGATCACCGGGAGCTGCTTCTGCAAAATGTTCAAAAGATTCCATCTTGAATTATTTATTCCATACACTATACTTTTATCATGTGCGGGATTTTTGGTAGTACAAAATTTGAACAATTTAGGACTCTATACAGATTAAACCAGTCTCGTGGTGATTTCGCGTACGGTGGTCTATATTCTAATGAGGATAATCATATTTTAGAGAAATATGAAGGTAATAAACCATTCCCTACTCCAAAAAACGCTACAAAATACGTTAATTTTCTTGGACATACACAAGCTCCAACATCCTCAAAAAGAAACTTTTCACCGGAAACAACACATCCTTTCACACATAAGAACTGGACAGTAGCTCATAACGGTGTGCTATCGAACGCCGAGGAATTAAAAAGGAAATTCTTATTAACTAATACCAATGAAGTAGATACATCTTGTATACCTGCTTTAATGAGTTATTTCTATGTTGATACCGGGGATACACATACCGATGAAGTTAGAGCTATTACCACATCCTTACAACAATTAGAAGGTACATATGGATGTTGGATATATAACAAACGATCCCGGAACATTTATTTAGCGAGATCCGGTAGTACACTATATTATGAAGTAACCGGTAATTTCTCTTCAGCTTTAGATCCGTACTCACATTACAAAACCGTACCAGAAGGTACATTACTCAAAATTAAAGGGACCTCAGTTCATGAAGCTGGCAGCTTTAGCTTTGATTCACCATATTTTATTCTATGAAAACATTAATAGGTAGTTGCACTAGACATAATAAGACTCAGTTTGAGAAATCTCCAACGTATGAATCCATGCTTAATGGATTTAAACATGATACAGACGGTAAATATGAATTCTATGAAGGTTCTACAGCTCATGCAGTTATTAAGACTAATAACACAGAGTGTATCGGTAAGCATTACAATATGGTTATTGAAATGGCAATCAAAGAAGATTATGATTGTGTAGTATTAATGCATGACGATGTTTATATTGACGACTGCGGCTGGTTGAATAAGATTGAAGATGCATTTAAAACTAATGATGTAGTAGGATTAGCTGGTGCCAAACAAGTATCAATTAAACCACCCGTATTATGGCATTTAATGTCTACACAGGAAGATTGGTCCGGGGCTGTGGCTCACCCGGCTCAGGCTAACCAAATCTTCATGACAAGTTTCGGTCCGACTCCAGCTAGATGTTTAGTGCTTGATGGGTTGTTTTTAGCTATAAAGGTTAGCAGTATAACGGATGATATTAGATTTGATGAGAACATTCCTGGCGTGGCCCATCATTATGATATAGATTTTAGCTTGAACGCTAACAAACATAAGTTAAAATTAACTACGTGGCCGATTTGGGCAATTCATGGAAGTCCCGGTCTAGAGAAGGTGACAACAGACTTTAAAGATAGTGAGCAGTATATGATAAACAAATGGGGGCAGTCCAATCGATAATAAACTAGACAACGATTTTTTCGAGAATATTGTCATCTACAATGCACTTGTAGATGATGAATATATGGCAGCCATAATAGATTATATTGATCCGAAGTATTTTAAAAACAAAGATATTCAATCAATAATAGGTATTGTAACAAACTTCTACACAGAGAGAAATACCTGCCCGAGTACAACTGAAGTAAAAGCTTATCTTACAACAGATGACTTAAAGCTATCGTTCAAGAGAGTAGTAGAGAGCTTTACAAATATTGATAGGAAATTTAATAAAGATGAGCTCTTAGAAAATACTGAAAAGTTCATTAAAGAAAAAGCTGTATATAGTACAATGCTAGAAGTTGTTGATGACTGTACTAAGAGAGAAATTAACACTGGGGAAATCCTAAATCGGTTTGAGTTAGCTTGTAATTTATCTCTAACAAGTAATATTGGATTAGAATATTTTAAGGATATAGATACACATATTGCTGATCTAGAAGCTGTTGAGAGGTATATCCCAACCGGTTGGGAGTGGATAGATCGCCGAATCGGAGGCGGTTTACTGGAGACAGGTAGATCACTATATGTTTTCGCAGGTCAAACTAACGTCGGTAAATCAATCTTCTTAGGTAATATGGCTACTAACATAGCCCGTACTGGAAGGACAGTTGTCCTAATAACGTTAGAAATGCCGGAGATGATTTATGCGAAGAGGATATCGACTCAAATCACACAAATACCAATCGGTCAGTTACAAGGAAATACCGGTGAGCTGAAGGAGAAAATCACGCAATTTAAAGTAGATCACCCGCAGTCTAAATTACTAATAAAAGAATTTCCACCAAACTCGATAACAGTTAATCAGCTGAGCGCATTTCTTAAGAAGTTAGTTAGAAATGGTATTGATCCGGATTGCATTGTAGTAGATTATATTAATCTAATTAATAGCCCCGTGGGTAATAATTCATATGAGAGAGTAAAGTACGCGACTGAACAATTAAGAGCTCTCAGCTATGAGTATGAATGCCCTATTGTTAGTGCTACACAAATTAATCGCTCCGGATTTGATCAAATCGAGCCGGGAATGGATACGATCAGTGAGAGTGTCGGTTTAGCGGCTACAGCAGATTGTATTTTTAGTATATGGCAAGAAGATGAAGATAGAGACCTCGGTCGAATACAGGTAGGCTTAATGAAGAATAGATTTGGCCCGAACTTTGGTTTCCAGACTATGAGAATTGATTATGCTACATTAACATTGGATGAAGATGAAACCGGTAATGAGACTGAGGCCGCTACAGAAGCTACAAATATTCTAGAAGAATTTAAAGATGATTGACGAGATATCTCGTTGATTTTTACATATATTCAGTTAAACTAATATATGCTAAAGAAAACAGCCGAACAAAATGCGCTATTGCTGCCGGAGGCTTATAATAAAATTGACTATCATGCGACTGTAGAATCATCCTCTATGGGAATGATCATGCCGGTACTGGCGACTACCTTTAATGCGAAGACAGCTGTTGAGATCGGAGTCGCGTATGGCTGGACAGCTGACTGCCTAGCTGCCGGTCTAGAAGCTTCAGCTGATGGTGAAGGTCGTCTAATATCTGTTGATCTTAATAAAGATTGGTTAGATAAGGTAGAGAAACTAATCGCAGACAAGAATTACGATATTGATCACATATGTATTCCCGGTAATACCATGGAAATGGACTGGTCTAGCATATTAGAAGATAATAAAGTTGACACTATAGATATGGCATGCATTGACGGAGATCATCTTGGTGCTGCTCCGCTGACTGACCTAAAGAACTTACTCCCGCATATGTCTGAAACCGGTGTAATCATGATGCATGATTACGGTAACTATTACGATGATGTAGTCTCCGCGGTGAATACAGTAGTCAAAACTGAAGGCTGGAGATTCTTCCAATTTCCTCAAAATCGAAGGACGAATGAAACTGGTTGCTGCATCATGCAGAGGGATAAATTTCTAGATTGCGTACCGGGGATAAATAGCTTACCAGACCATATCTCAGAATATCACGAGAATACATCTACAAAAACAAAACTAGAAAATAAGCTAAGTATCCGTGATATATACAGTACCGATTCTTGAATTTTTTTAGAAATTTAGTAAGTAAATACAATGCCTTCTGCGCCAAAAATACATGTTTTTACAGATTGTGACCTTGACGGTGCAGCCAGTTTACTAGCCTTTAAATGGTTAGTGAAGCCAAAGCATCTAACATATAATATTGTCAGGGTAAACGACTTCAGAGAAAGATTCCTAGAATGGCAAAAGAGACATAGTATAAAGTCTTATGAAAAAATCTTCATTTTAGATTTAGACGTCTCACAAGATAGTTTAGATATTGTTGATCATGAAAATATTGTTATTATTGACCATCATGATACACATGTACAGAACAAAGATAAGTATAAAAACGCTACGACGCTTATCGAGAATTATACTAGCTGTGCAAAGTTACTATATACTAAATTTCATAAAGATGGCGATTTAACTCCAAATCAACAGCTACTAATATTACTAGCAGATGATTACGATAGCTACACCCTCAAACTGAAAGAATCGTATGAATTAAATGTATTGTATTGGAACTATCAAGGTGATAGATTTAAGAAATTAGAAGATGATTTTAGAAATGGATTTTTTAAATTTAATAATTTTCAGCAAAACATAATCAACTTCCATACAAGAAAATTAAAGCGCCTGAAAGATACAATTGAAGTGCATACAGCAAATATTCCTATTAAAAATGAAGATAGAAAATTTGTTTCAACTTTTGCAGATTCATGTATTAATGAAATCGCTGAGCATATTATATCAAAATATAATGCAGATATAGGTATGGTTGTTAATCTAAAGACAAAGAAAGTTAGCGTTAGAAAAGCTGAAGATTGTGACGTGCATGTTGGTGAGTTATGTCAAAAATTGTTTAAAGGCGGTGGGCACGAATATGCAGGTGGTGGCGTTTACGCGGATGAATCCGGGGTGAACGATACATTCATGCAATTTACAAAATTGTTCGAATCTCATCCATGAATATCTTAAAACCAGGTTCAAATAGTAGAATATATGAAGAGGAGTATGTAGATAATTTTCTAAAATATTGCGCTTTAGTATGTGTTGTTAACAATAAGAAATTAAATTTAGCAAATATTTTTATAATAACTCTCAAAAGCTCACATCTCCGGAGCGTGTATAAAGAACTATGTGATGTTGATAATGATTATGACGCGCTAAAATTGTTTTTAGAATACGATAGCACATTGCATAAAAGCAAATATATTAAGAAGTATCTAAACAATACTCATGTTAAGCTTAAATGACGCAATTCGAACAGACAATTTACAATCTATATCTTAAGACAAGTCGATCAAGACAGAATAAACCTTTCCGGTTGAGGAAACAATTCGATAATTTTGAAAATAATCCAAACTATGGATATGTTAAAAAATTATCAGCCTTTTTCGGAAAATATAAGCATGTAGGCTTAGAAGATTTTTTTGATGCACCCTATCATGTATATACCGACACTGGATCATACGATTTAAAATTCTACACGACGCAAAAAGCTATTAAAGCGTTTTCTTTATACCGTCAAAAGATTGAAAACTCTGCACCGGGTAGTAATACACAAATTAATTTTACAAAAAAATCTTTGGCATTCATATATAAATTCTGTAAAGATAATGAGTTGAAGTTAAATGAATATTTGCAGCATAAAGATGGTAATGTAAATGCCTTTTTCATACATTTAAAAGAAGGAAAAGTCAATCTGTATACATTATTATATTTTGAAAATCTTCACAACATGATCCAGAAAATGGATCAGGATATTATAGAGTTTATGTTTCCAAACTTTTATAGAAAAGTATCCGAATCGCGGACAAAGTACAATAATACTCCAAAAATTAAATCGCTGATCAATGAAGGATTTGACATTATTAAAAAAGGTTTGGAATAATAGTTGATTTGTGATCAGTTGTATCTATTATTGTGGTATATGAGCACATTCACAAATTCCATGTTTGAGAGTATTAAGAGTTCTCTTAAGACAAATGAGGCCCCGCAGAAGTTCCGTGACATTTTGAAATTTGAAACCGGAAAAACATACAGTCTAAGACTCTTACCAGATATTAAAAATCCCGCTAAGTCAATCTTCCATTACTATAATCATGCATGGGAGAGTTTTTCGACCGGTCAGTTTCTTAGCGTTGTAAGCCCAAGCACTTGGGGTGAGAGAGATCCTATATCAGAAGCCCGGTTCAGTATTTTAAAGCATGGGTCAGACGAAGAGAAGGAAAAGGCGCAAAAGATTACCCGTAGAGAGAACTGGTTGGTGAATGTTTATGTTATTGATGACCCATCCAATCCGGAAAATAACGGTAAAGTTAAAATTATGCGGTACGGTCGCCAAATTCATAAAATTGTAATGGATGCTATGGAAGGTGAGGATGCAGAGGTCTTCGGAGCGCGTATTTTTGATTTAAGCAAAGAAGGTGTGACCTTCAAAGTTAAATGTGAACGTCAAGGAGACTTCCCTACATATGTATCATCGAAATTCGGACCGACTCCTAGTAAGGTTCCTGGTCTAGAAGACGATGATGCCATGAAAGATATCTATAATAATATTCATGATCTGGAGACAGTATTCACAGTTAAGAGCTATGATGAGTTGAAAGAGACTTTGGATGAGCATTATCACGGTAAGATCGCTGGTGAAGATAGCGAAGAAGAGGATGATGTTTCTTACGAACCAGTTGACGTTAAACCGGTCAGTGAGAAAGCACCAGAGGGTAAAAAAGAACCGGAGAGTAAGAAAAATACTAAGACTGAAGCTAAAAGTGATCCATTGAATGATGCCAAAGTACAAGAATTACTCGAAGGTTTAAACTCATGAGTGAATCGGATCCGCCACCGGATGGAGAGCTCTGGAAAGAGACTCCACCTAATCAAGAAAGTATCGAGGCATTAGCTCAATTAGTAGCGATGACTAATGCTGAGCTAACCGATCTTGATGGTAGGGTAACTGACGGGTCTAATCTTAAAGCAAAAACATGGAATCCGGAGGCAATAATTCAACGTGAAGTGCAAGCAGCCGCGCAGGCTGGTACATTGCCTCAACCGCAACCTGCGGTAAATGTACCACCTGCCGGTATGCACCCGGAAGTGCATGCGCCAGCTCCTCCACCACCATCAATACCACAACCGAATAATAATATGCAACAGTTACCCTATTTAACAGATCCTCAAGTAATTGAACGTTTAGAGAAAATTGAAAATGATCTTAGCAAGCTACAGATTACTTTTGATAACATTTTGAAAAATATGTTGAAAAACAAAACGAAGCAGATTACAATAAGATTTGATGATACTAAAAATTCCAAATAAAGATAAATTTGTATCTACATTTTTATCTCCTCTAAGTAAAGTTAATGACTCATGTGTTATTAAGATTGATGAATCAGGTTATAATTGTTTATTATCATCTGTCGACGGAGGTTTGATTCTTTACTGTCTCTTTAAAAATACCAATGAAGTCACTGAAGAGCGTAGAATAAATGTACCAGATATCGGCCGGTTAATTAAAATCTTGCAATGTATTGATGAAGATATTATTGAATTAGAATTTGACGATAATAGCATTAGCTATAAATCACAAGATATTAGATTTAAATACCATTTATTAGAAGATGGTATTATATCATCACCAGCTATTAATATTGATAAAATTAAGTCAATAGAATATAATTGCGCATTTGAACTGACTAGCACTTCTTTTATTAACTTGATTAAATCTAGCACATTTGCTTCAGAGACAGATAAAATATATTTTTCAACGAAAGAAGATCGGGTATATGGCGAGCTTACTGACCACCAAAAACATAATTCAGACAGTGTAACACGATGTTTATCAGAGAATTTCACTGGTGATGGGATAACAGATTCTATCCCAGTCCCATTTGACGTTATTCGAATCATCGCCGGCAATCGGGCCGATAAGATCAATGTACTCATCAATACAACCTTGTCTATTTTAACTTTTGAAGTAAATATCAAAGATGTGAAAAATGTATACGTCGTAACCGGTTTAGTTAAAACATAATGGCAAAAAATAAAATATATACGCCTAGCTATTTTACAAAAAGATTGAAGGATAGCGGGTATAGTGCATATAAGATGTTTGATGAATTTAAGGAGCTTGATCCGAGAAGATGGGTTGTTATTGTTAACCCAGGTTATGAAAGTGTAGTAATAACCTGCTACACGAATAAAGAGGAATTACATGATTGTATTTTTGAAATAAATGATGGAGGCCAATCCGTACCGAAGAATTTTCAGCTACATACTAAATCAATTGAGGTAGTGATAAATTATCTGCGCGATTACGGTATTAACGGTTGGCGTGATAGAGATGCCGAGAAAGAAGAAATTAACCAAGAAAGAAGCTGAGCTCCAGGAGATATTATCACACTATGAGAGCAACCCGGTGAAATTCAACCCCGAGCTCTTTAAAGGTGTTGTAGGTGAACATCTTCGCAGTTTTATCATCATAGGGTATACACAGACTGGCGAGCCAGTTACTATAACAGCTGCGGAGAGTCAGCAAGAGACAGACGCTCTATCAACCAGCATGCAGCGATTTATACAGAATTTCTTCGGGCATGCCCCTCCAGAAACACAAGATACCGCGCCCCCGGATGATTAAGCAAGGGTCCATGGTTGCTGTTGTACATGGTACAATGAAAGGTAAATTTCTAGTTCTGGTAAAAAAATACACTGATCAATATCATTTTTTATCCTTACCGGACATGGAAGTAATGAAGATACCAGTCACTGATGTTGACGAAGGGCTCGAAAAAAAAGTCCTAGATATAGTTGAAGTCCTACCTGATGAAGTGTATAATCTATGTATAGCTCAATATGAAAAATCTAATAGTTGACGGTTCTAATTTATTATATCGAATATATTTCGCATGGGGTATAAAAGTAGAAGATCCAGAAGATTTATCCCTAGTTGAATCTTTTCTTATATGTTCAAAGCATTATGTTGAGAGTTACAAACCGGATAATATCTATATAGCTTGGGATCGAAAATTAACACATCCATCGACTAATTTCCGTAAAGAAGCAGCTGAAGTTAATTATAAAGGAACTAGGGATTACAGCAAGACCAAGCATGTACACGATCATGATGATCTCATCATGGGGCTTCTGGATGACTTAGGAGCTAATAATATCTACCCTAACGTGATGGAAGCAGACGATGTAATGAGCTGGTTATCCGAGCAGCTGCCTGGACATAACATTATTGTATCGACAGATAGAGATATGTGGCAACTTGTTAATGAAAAGGTTTCTGTTTACGACCCGATGAAGAAGGTAGAGATTAATATTAATAATTTCAACATACACTCACCAGTACCTATCGAGCAATCACTGATATATAAATGTTTTATCGGAGATGCATCTGACAACATCCCGGGAGTGCAAGGAATCGGTCAAGTCCGCGCTAAACGTCTACTAGAAGATTGGGATTCTCGGAAAGAAACTCTAACCGAAGCTCAACTAGATAGATTTAACAAAAACATGGAACTGATGGATCTAAAGCATGGATATACAGTCCATGAAGGTGAGATTGATTGCTATAAAGAGCAGTTGGATAATTGTGTAAATAATGAACCGGATTTTGAAAAGTTTAAGACTAGATGTGAAGAGTCACAGTTATACTCATTATCTTCAAACCTATCACCATGGAAAGTTGCGTTTTCTCAGCAATCAATGGAAAATGGCATTAATAGTTTGATACAACGATTAAATCTAGATAAATAATAATATGCAGACATACGGCCAACCGAGACAGATGAATTGCCCGGCTTGTGGTACAACCGGCGTACAGCCAAAATTGACCCAGTCGGAAGATTCCGATACGATATACACTGAAGCAAAGTACGTTTGCCCTAGGTGTGGAAATTACTTTCATAAAGCAGCTATATCCCAGGAGCCAAAGCAACCCTCAGACTCCAATTAATTTTCTCCAATTTGGTTGATTGCTGTGTACATTAAATTATAATGATGTATGAGTAATCCGAGGGCTGGGAAATTAGGGCAGGAGTATACTGTACAGAAGTTCTATCAGCTTGCCGGGTATCCAAAATATAATAGATCTACCAGAACATATTATGGTGGGTGCCCGATCTGCCGCGAAGGTAAGAGCTGGGGAAGAAAACGCCGGTTATATTTTATAACTGATGACGATTATCTATTCTGTCATAATTGCGGCTGGGCCGGTAATCCTACCAAATTTATTTTAGAGGTATCCGGTCTTACGTATAACGAAATAGTTAAAGAGAGTGAAGAGTATGATATACTCCCGAATGATATAACACTTAAGGCGATTGATACTAACCCGGAAAGATATACCGTTACTACCGCAGGATAGTATCAATTTAACAGATGAGCAGCAGTTAAAGTACTACAATGATAATAAAATTGTATCTAAAGCATTAGATTATCTCAATTACCGACGATTACTATCAGCCATCAACCGGCCTAAGACGTTCTGGATTAGCTTAGTCGATTTTGTACATAAAAACAGACTGACTATACCTTTCTACGATGTAGATAATAATATTATTTTTTATCAAACTAGATCGTTAATTGATGGTGATAATCTCCCGAAGTATCTATCCAAATCAAATAGTGACCGTACACTTTTTAATATAGATAATATAGATCATGATTTAAGCTCTATCTATATTTTCGAAGGTCCGGTCGATGCATGCTTCACGAAAAATGGTGTCGCTATGGCCGGTTTAAACGAGAAGAGTTTAACAACATTAACACCGAAGCAAGAAGAGCAGTTAAACCGGTTTAAATTTCATAAGAAGGTATGGGTATTGGATTCGCAATGGAAAGATAAAGCTAGTTTAACAAAGACTAAGCTCTTAATCAATGCCGGAGAAAGTGTATTTATATGGCCAGAAGAGTACGGTAAAAGATTTAAAGACTTTAACGACATAGCTGTAGCGTTAGAGGTGGATGAATTGCCTCAGACTTTTATAGATAATAATACATATACTAGTCTAAAAGCTAAAGTCATGCTATCGCAAATCCAAATATGAACTGCCCCAGGCATATTATAGGAGTAGTTTTCCGAAGTACATCGATATAAGTTATTATATGATTCCATTATTCAAAGTATTCATGTCTCCCGCAGCCGGCTCTGCTGCTAGTGATGTATTGAATTCCGGATTCATTGGTCAAGGTAAGAAAGTCGATACGTTTGAATCGATGCTAGGGAATTATATAGGTACGGACTTTATTAATACAACCAACTCATGTACTTCAGCGCTCCATTTAGCATTCCATTTGATTAAGATATCAAACAAGCTCGACCATCGCGATGAAGTTCTAGCATCACCGTTAACATGTACCGCATCAAATTGGCCTATTCTAGCTAATGATTTAAACATCAAGTGGGTTGATATTAATCCAAACACTATGAGTATGGATTTGGATGATCTAGAAAGGAAGATCACAAAAAATACAAAAGCTATATTAATTGTACATTGGGGTGGATCTCCAGTAGATCTAGACCGCGTTAAACAAATACAGGCCAAGACCAAGCAAATATACGGATTTACCCCAACTGTGGTTGAAGACTGCGCCCATAGTTTCGGGAGCTCGTATAAAGGTTCCAAACTCGGCAATCATGGGAACTTTGCATGTTATAGCTTTCAAGCTATTAAACATCTCACGAGCATCGACGGTGGTACTCTCATATCACCTAATTTAGAGTACCATCAAAAAGCTAGACTATTAAGATGGTATGGTATTGATCGAGAGACAAACAAGAAAGATTTTAGATGTGAAGCTGATGTATTAGATTGGGGATTTAAATTCCATATGAACGATGTATCCGCAGCTGTAGGAATTGAAAATTTAAAACTTGTCCAGCAGGAAGTTATTAATAAAAACCAAAACAATGCACTTTTTTACAATGAGCAGTTACAAGATGTACCTGGTGTTACCTTAATGGAGAATTGTGATGATAGGGAATCTGCATATTGGATATATTCGATTCTTGTCGATAATAGAGATCAGTTCATGAAGCATATGAAGGAAAAGGGTATTGTAGTAAGTCAAGTACACGAACGTAATGATATACATACATGTGTTAGACAGTTTAAAACACATCTACCTACTCTTGACAAATATATCGGTAAACTAGTTTGCATACCAAACGGTTGGTGGGTTTCAGAAACCGACCGACAATTCATTGTTGATAGTATCAAGGAAGGCTGGTAATGGTTACTCTTAGAGCTATGTCTCTAGCTGATGCTGATTTTGTTTTGAGTGTAAGAAACGATGAGCTTACTAGATCTTTCCTTCACAACAATACGGTTTATGATAAGGAAGATTTTACTGAATGGTTCGAGACAACATCCCCGGAATGGTACATCATACTAAATAGCGATACACCAGTTGGGTATATAAGGATAAGCGATATCAACTTAACAAACAAGTCATTATACGTCGGAGCTGATATCCACCCACAACATCGGAGAGAAGGCCATGCTGTATCCGGTTATCTAGAGCTATTCAAGATACTTGCTAATAGAAATTTCCAATACGCGGACCTAGCTGTATTGGAAACAAACCACCCGGCTAGACATCTATACAATAAATTAGGATTTAAAGAGATAGAAAGAAAAAATGTCTCAGAAAAGCCGAGCATTATAATGCGAAAAGAACTATCGTTGCATTAACCGCTCTTGATCATCATGAGAAATTGGACATAGTGATGACCCGTTAACCCTTACCTCTTTTCTATCAGGTCTTGTCACACCAGTCTCATCTTTCCTATCTCGAGCATCAGCATCGTAAATAGCTTTAACTTTTTCCGGACCATATAACCTCCATCTAATATCTTCCATTTCTTGAGTATACAGTGGAAAATGGCGCGGGAAGGACTTCCCCTCATAAAATTTATACTCACGATCTAAATCATTATGTGGTATACAGAATCCCGGAGAGTTCCCTCCCTGGTAAGAGATCCCGGGTCGCCATTTGTATCCCCATGCATGCCGACTAATCGGATATTCCGGTACATATCTATCATCAACAGCCGCAGTCATGCATCTAGAAATCCATACATCATAATCCCCTTCAATAAAATTTTGAAGATCTTCTTCAAATCCATCCCCATACGCGAAAGAAGCGTCAGATTCACATTCTAATACATAGTCAGGCCGGACGTCATCTAATCTCCGGAGCATTTCTTCTAGACCGAAATCACTTTGATATCCATCGGAATTTGGCTCTAGAAAATGTACAGTTACACTATCCGGAAATGGGTGCAGCAGTTTTAACATCTTCCAATAATCATCCCCGGCCATAGGACTATTAAAGTGATATGCATGCCCTACCTGAGCACCAATTACTAGATGATCTACATGCAAGCTGAAATTAATAGCCATTATTGGACTTATCGGCAATTCTGTTATCCGGACTATACCGGCTATAGTAGGTTTCTTATCCATTAAAAGTACTTAATACATAATTTCTCATTTGCCTTTCCTCAAGTAATATACTACTATAATAACATGTTGAAAGGGCAAAAAATACCATGCATAGTAACCGGGAAACTATCATACTTTTCTAAAGACGCTTTAACTAAGAAAACTAGTAAATTCGGAAGCGTTGAAGATTTCGCGCAGCATTACGTCTGCCCACCGGCTCGAAAGCTCTTAAGATCTGGACAGACAGTAGAACAGATAAGAGAAGGTATGGGCATAGAGGATCTACCAGAAGTCAAACTAGAAATACTATCCAGACTCAAACTCCTCAAAAAGCCGAAAACTAGGCGGTCAGCTGCTGATGTAGAGCAACGGCAAAAATATTTAAATTCTAGAGAGTTTCGCGAAAAGATGCGCGCCATTAAAGATAGGTATGAGAATATGTCAGATGCAGAAACTATTGAATATATGACCGGAGGTCCCGGAGGCTGCCAACGCGAATATGGAGGTACATGTGTCCGGCCAGATATATTTCTATCCTGGAATAATAGAGCCTGTGATGGATGTCCCTTCCATGAGCATTGTTTATGTGATAATAAACGGCTATCACATGAGAAGAAACCCCGGCGGAAATAATAAATATTTTAAATGTATACAATATCCGTAGCAAATAATAAACTTCTTAAGATCGTTAAGGCAGATACGGGTGTGATCATTAATCATATACAGGTTAGAAGCGGGGAGCTTGATGGCTCTCCTATTGTTCTCGGGGACCGATGTACCTTTATAGTCAAAGATGGAGATCAAAGAATAGGTATGATATATAAGATTCCATCTGGTACGTTCTTAACAAATTTTCGAACGTAGTTGACTAAATATTGTTAATGGCACCACGTAACGCAACTGAAGTACACATAGCCAAGCTCGAGACAAACTACGAATATCTTCAAGCTGAGCTAGAACGTGTTAACAGTAATCTAGATAAAATTAATAAAGTCATGTTTATCGGTAATGGTTCGCCGCCGTTGCCTACTCAAATATCCACATTACAGACAGAAGTTGAAAATCTAGAGCATCTCATAACAGATAAGCATCAGCATTTAGAAACTAATATAAATTTAAAATTTTCCCACCTTCATGATAATATAGATTCGGAATTAAAAGTACAAATGCAAGAAGTTAAATCCCAAATTGCCGCTAAGAATATCGAATTGCAAGGGTCTTGGAAATTAAAAGCTGTTATAGCAACATCCATAACGGCAATTATAACTTCAATGCTGGCTCTAATAGGTTAATAACATCTTGTTGATAAATTAACTTTCACTGTTATTATCTTTAACGTCATCGCCATGTAGATGACCGGTTATAAATATACGCGAAACATGAACGTTCAAAAGAGAGATGGAAGGATCGAAGAATTTAATATTGAGAAAATCCATGATGTACTTTTTTGGGCAACAAACGGAATTAAAGGCGTCCATGTTAGTGATATAGAGATTAAAGTAAGTCAGCAATTAACTGATGATACTGATTCTAAAAAAATACATGAGATATTAATTCAAGGCAGTGCTGATTTAATAACTGAAAAAAAGCCAAACTATCAGTATGTCGCGGCCAATCTTTTAAACTTTTATCTGAGAAAAGAAGTCTTTAATACTTCAGATAATATGCCTACCCTTTTAGATGTTATTAAGAACAATATCGCAGATGATATATATGATTCGGTTGTATTAGAGAAATATACAGAAGCTGAAATTAAGAAGCTCGATAATGTCATCCGGCATAAGAGAGATTATGAATTCTCTTATGCCGGGCTTCAACAATTAATTGACAAATATCTTCTTAAAGATAGATCCACTGGTCATATATATGAAACACCTCAATTCATGTATATGCTAATTTGCATGACATTGCTAGCAGACATTGAAGATCCAGTTCGGCGGGTAAGAGCTATTAAAAATTTATATGTAGATCTCTCCACATTTAAAATAAGCTTACCAACTCCTATTATGTGCGGAGTCCGGACAGCATCTAGACAATATTCTAGCTGCACTCTAATCGATGTTGGTGACGACCTTCCATCTATCTTCCATTCAAATACAGCAGTTGGATTTTATACAGCCAATCGAGCTGGTATTGGATTAAACTTTGGTGAGATACGTGGAGTCGGATCTAAGATTAGAAATGGAGAGGTAGTGCATACAGGTGTAGTACCCTTTCTTAAAATGTTCGAATCTACGACTAAGTCATGTACGCAGAACGGAGTTCGTGGAGGATCTAGCACAACGCATTTTCCATTCTGGCATAAAGAGATTGAAGATATTTTAGTCCTAAAAAATAATAGAGGTACAGATGATAATAGAGTTAGAAAGATGGACTACTCAATTCAATTTTGCCGGCTCTTCTATAGGCGGTTTGTCGAAGATTCTAATATAACATTATTCTCTCCGCATGAGGTTCCAGACTTGTTTGAGGCATTCGGTATCGATAATGATAGGTTTGAAGAGCTGTATGAGCAGTATGAAAGATCTAGATCTATATATAAAAGGCAAATTAACGCGCGTGACTTATTTACTCAATTTTGTAAGGAAAGGATTGAGACGGGTCGAATGTACGTAATGAACATTGACCACTGTAATGATCATAGCTCCTTCCTAGATAAGATAAAAATGTCAAATCTATGCCAAGAGATTACTCTACCTACTACTCCCTTAAACCATATTGATGATGGAGATGATACTGACTCAGAAATTGGCCTTTGTGTATTATCAGCAATTAATGTCGGAGCGTTGACGAAACTAGATGAATTAAAAGACATATGTTTTAATATTGTCCGGTCGTTAGATTATGTTATCACCAATCAATATTATCCGGTAGGTGCGTCTAAAAAAATGCTTAAGAGGAGAAGTATTGGAGTAGGTGTAACAAACTTAGCGTACTATCTAGCTAAGCATGATGTCAGATATAGTGATCCGGAGGCATGTAACGTTGTAGATGAATTGATGGAACATATACAATATTATATGATCAAAGCTTCTATTCGATTAGCGAAGGAACTAGGCCCATGCGAATGGTTCGATCGCACGAAATATTCAAAAGGTATTTTACCAATCGATACATATGTAAAGGAGGTTGATAAGCTGGTAACTAGAAAGCGTAAATTTAACTGGGATAAGTTACGAGCTGAAATCAAAAAGCATGGCATGAGGAATTCTACATTGACAGCTCTAATGCCATGTGAGTCTAGCTCTCTAGTCACAAACTCTACAAATGGTATTGAGCCCCCTAGAGGGCTACTCTCGGTCAAAAAATCAAAACAAGGTCTCATACCACAGGTCGTCCCAGATGTGTATAATCTAAGAAACAAATATACTTTAGCTTTTGACCTTGAAAATAATGTAGGTTATACTAATATTATTGCTGTTATACAGAAATATATTGATCAAGCGATATCTGGCAACCACTACTACAATTTTACAAATTACGAGAGTGGTAATTTACCAATGTCAGAAGTAGTTAAAGATATTTTATATTCATATAAGATGGGTGTTAAGACACTATATTATGCAAATACAGATGATGGGAAGACAGACAATCATATCGAACCGGAGCAATCAGACTGTGATGGGGGCGCTTGTAAATTATGAGTAGTGAGAAATGAAACATATTATTAATAAGAAGAATGTAGATACTACAAAGCAACCTCTGTTTTTTGGGGAAGGTCTTAATCTGCAGCGCTATGATAAATATCGATATAAAAAGGTTTTTGACTTATTTCTTCAACAATTATCCTTCTTCTGGCGACCGGAGGAGGTAAGTCTAGCTGGTAAAGAGAAGAACGATTTCCTAACATTAACGGATCATGAGAAATTTATTTTTACTAAAAATTTATCTTATCAAATTCTATTAGATTCTGTCCAAGGTAGAGGCATTTCACATCTACTGCATGACTGCTCTAATCCAGAATTTGAAGCATTCGCCAAAGCATGGGAATTTTCGGAGACAATACATTCTTATTCTTATACCTATATCATCAAGAACGTCTACGCGAATCCATCTGAAATATTTGACGAAATTCTAACAGATAAAGAAGTGCTGAAGAGGACAACATCTGTAACAAAGTATTACGATGATTTAATTAATAGTATTGATGAAAAGAATATTGACAGTAAGAAGAGAAAGTTATACCTAACATTAGTTAGCGTTAACATTCTGGAAGGTATTAGATTCTATGTCTCGTTTGCTTGCGCTTACGCCATGGCTCAAAATAAAAAAATGGAAGGTAATGCAAAGATTATCTCTCTTATTAATAGAGATGAAAATCTACATCTAGCATGCACTCAAAATATTCTGAAGATATTAAGAGATAATAAAAATGAGGGATTTCAGCATATTGTTAAAGATTGTGAAGATACAGTTCATGAGATGTTTAATGATGCCGCTAAAGAAGAAATGGAATGGGCTGCATATTTGTTCAAGGATGGATCTATATTAGGATTAAATGAGAAAATTTTAGTACAGTATATGAAACATCTCACTAACAAAAGAATGAAAGCTGTAGGTATAAAGCCTTTGTTCCCTGAATCACCGAACCCTATTAATTGGATTCAAAACTGGACTGAGAGTAAGCGAGTCCAAAACGCTCCACAAGAAACAGAAATTGAAAGCTATAAGATTGGCTCTTTCGAGCAAGATATAGATGATATTGATGTTAATGATTTTAAATTCTAATGCCTGAGCAAGCTACATTGGATGTGACGTATTTGCACATGGCGAAGATATGGGGGAAATTATCCAAAGCGGGAAGACGTCAGGTAGGTTGCCTGATTGTTAAAAACAATCAAATTATAAGTGATGGTTATAATGGTACTCCACACGGGTTCGACAATATCTGCGAAGGTCGGGATGGTAAAACTTTACCGGAAGTCCTCCACGCAGAATCAAATGCATTGACAAAGTTAGCAAAAAGTACACAGAGTAGTGATGGTGCTACATTATATGTCACATTATCGCCTTGCTTTGGATGTGCTAAGCTGATTATTCAGAGTGGGATAAAGAGAGTCGTATATAGCGAATTATATAAAGATACAACCGGTATTGATCTATTAACAAAATCCGGTATTGAGGTTACTTGTGAACCTATCTAACCTTCACCGTGATACTTATCTTTCTTAGCGAAGGTTACTTCTTCTTTCTTCTTATGAGCGACCGGAGCCGCAGGCATTGGTATAGCAGATAGAGCTTTGGTACCTACCTCTCTAACATCATTCGATGTCTTAGTTAGCGTTAGAGGTAGGTTTCTAAATTGGTGAGAGTGTGGGTTTAATTGGACTCGCGGATGTGTATGGAAAGTCAGAGTGGCTCCTGTCCAACTATCATGATTATCTGCAGAATCTGCTTTATCTATATGGGTACCGCCTGATATCGTTACCGAATACCCTTCTTCAGTTACAACTGCCCCTTGAAGTGCAACTTCTTCTGTTTCTTGGAACTCTGTAGGAGCTGTGACATGCTGAACGCACAGTTCACCTTCAACGTGCATCATACCGCCTATAACAACGTTGTGACTGACTCCCAAATTACTCTCAATAAAGACTTGTCGATATCTATTTTGCCGTAAGTTCAATATCTCAGCACTAATACTCACTCGGTTCTTAGAGGATATATTAATATCATTTTCTGAAGATATATTAATTTGATCACCGGCTATGTTAGTTATAGCTCCACTAATTTCAACATGGCCACCAGTCTTGAAAGATACACCACCAGAACCAGCTATAACATTAAATTTGTTTTTTGCATCTACAACATAGTTACCGCCAGGATAATCTTGTACATGTACTGGCTCAACTAACGGTGACTCTTTAAATGTTGTAATAACACCATCTGGAAAAGGCGCGATTTCATTTTTAGTGATTTTCCCTATTGGATCTATTCTCCTAGAAGGTAATATATTACTTACCAAACCGACAGTAATGTCTAAATGCTTAGTAATGTTGACTATCTCGCTACCACCTACACCCAACTCCCGCTCTATCTGTAATATCGACTCAATGTTATTTTTTAATTTTTCATCAAATAGAATCTTATCTTCAACAGTAAACTGGCCACCGGCAGTAGACGGGCTCAGCCCATCCCCTCCACATACCGGGCATGGTCCACCTCCAAGAAAATCATCTGCTGATATTAATGGTTGCTGCTGAAACGCCCCTTCAGACCATGAATTAATAGTTTTAAATTTTACAGATGGAAAATTATCTTGAAACAGAACGCTCGAGTCGTTAATACCATCACCACCTATAGGCCCGGCCGAGTCTTTTACGACAAGCCATTTATCCATCGCCAATTCATTGAAAACCGCACCTTGATTGACCGGGACATATTTATCAAGCCTTGCAAATGTTATATTAAACTTCGGTCTAGTTTCTAGAGAACATAGAGGGCACTTACCATGACCAGCTTTACCAGCTGGATTCTTTTCTTGCGCCCATGATTGCTTGTTTCTTAACGTATCACCATCAAAAGCTACTCTCTTTAATTCAAATAATTGCTTAACGCGGTGTACATCTTTAGAGATCTCATCCCATTTATCAAAATACTCTTTGTTAAAATTACCAATCTTTCTTTTGTAATCACCTCTAACAATTAAATCATATAACCCTCTCGTCGTTTCATTTCTCGATCCACCGATTGTCATGAAATAATCGTCATTGACAATTGTATTATGATCATGCGCAGCGAACTCAGTGGTAACATAATTTTGAAAGTATTTAAAAGATCCGCTGTAATGCGTCATTTTTAACGCTTCTCTATTATCAGTGCTAATAATCTCAAACGTACCACCTTTTTGATTTATAACCATCTTATTACGATATGTTTCAACGTTATGGTTATAAGAAGCATTTTCTAAATCACCCCTATTTTCAAAATCACCGGGGTAATCCATACCGGATAATTCATCTTCATCTATCTCATAAATACCTTTCCAATCTTGCTGACTATACGACGCAGCAAAATAGACTGGATATAGCGGATCCCCATCTTCGAACCATACCCATACATGAGCTCCTACATTAGGTATAGAGAATGTACCTTTTGCACAATTGCTATAACTAGATGGTTTGTAGTTACGTGCATTAGGATTGACATTCTCCGGCATACCTGTTTTAATTGTACCGGGAATTTCACCACGCGCGTCAGCATAAGCATCACTCACTCGAAGCTCATTAACTTCATATTTCCTAGCTGGCTTCTCGCCAATCCCATCCTTATTTAAACTGTATTTAGTAGTAATGAAATCTGTTATAGGATCTAACAATTCGGGTTTATTACTATCAGAGATGGAACTTATTTCCTTTTTTGCATTAAATCGTCCGGTTGAGGTGCTCCCTAATATTGGACCGGCATATTTTGCCCATGGGAGTACTTTCTTTAATTCATTATATATTCCAGATAAGTCAGATTCGATATTCTTACCTAAATCAGTAAAGGTTTTATCCTTATTAGCATCGTACAGATTTTCATATACAGAAGGTGATACGTGAGGTACCCAGACTTTAACTTTACCAGAAAGATCAGGATCATTATTCTGAATAACAATACCTACATAAAAACCATCATATGATTTTAAATGCCTTTGACGCTCTCTCCCGGTTGAATCAATATTACTCAACCGAGAATAGAGATTTTTGTTTAAACTATTATTTTCATTTGCAGATGACATCTTAGCAATTTACTCCATCCTCAATATCTCTATTCTTCAAATTATAAACTTCAATAACTAGACTCTTAACTGCGACATTTTCTTCTAATGTCATCGGTGACTTATAGGGTAATAGACTATTTAACTCAAGCTGCGCATCAGTCAACCGCTGCTGCGTAGTTTTTAACGTACCGTCTGAGTTAACATATGCATCCGGAGCCCTAGATGGATAACCACTAGAACTTTCTATAGCTAAATCTTTTAATTCATCTATCATTGAGCTCATAGTTACTCCTACATCATACTCAGCTTTAGAAAAGTCATTTTGCCAATCTCTTAGTTGAGAACTTTTCCGTCCGGGGTTACATAGTCCTCGAATCCAATCAGTAATTTTTTTATTAAATTCTTCCAACTGAAATATTTGTAATTTCCTATAAAGGAGATTTTTAGTTTGACTATCCAAAAAATCCTCAACTAGACGCTTATACTTTCCTATAAACTGACCAATTACTTCATCTATGTGCAGAAGCGCGTAAAGCAATGGGTGCTTTCTCTGCAGCTTCATCAGCAGGTTTTTAATGCATTGAAGGAGTGTTGCTTTGAGTAAATCCCAAAGACCGGCTAGTTTATCGGTTAAAAGATTTCCTAATTTACCTAAACTGAAGTCACCTGTCCCGAAGCCAGTGATCCTCTTTACCCACTTATCAAATCTTGATTCTTCCGGAGTTTTATATGAATCTGCGATATCATTACCAGATATACCTTTTACAATAGGCTTATCTGGTAAATCTTCCCAAAAATCCTGAACCTTTTTAACAGGGTCATACTGCTCAACCGTTGACCGGACGCCACTACCAAGCGCGGCCAATTCTTTTTCAGCCGCTTCGGATAATTTCTCTAGTTTAGAAGCTTCTTCTCCCACATAATTATTTAGTTTGGACCTTGAATTTAACTATCTCATATACTATAATCATATTATGAAGATGTTAGTATCCCATGAGTCTCCTATCGAGCTCTTTGAAGAATCATTAGAATATAATGATTATCAGTACTGTTTGGTTCATTTAATGGAAGAAGATGAAGAATACCGCGAATGGTTCCTAACAGTTAATAAGAGATTCGGAGCTGATGTTCTTCTAGATAACAGCATTTTTGAGCTCGGAAAGTCATTTGACCCTAAAAAGTACGCATACTGGCTTAAAGAGATTAATCCGAATTATTATATTATACCAGATGTCTTAGAAGAG
>Ga0098044_1000060_pt1 | contig 56422 bp, 30 predicted proteins | sample 10_taG_FD_75053 | JGI IMG/M metagenome (GOLD analysis project Ga0098044, IMG submission 75053) | Marine viral communities from the Subarctic Pacific Ocean - 10_ETSP_OMZ_AT15264 metaG | ecosystem: Environmental > Aquatic > Marine > Oceanic | place: Pacific Ocean | collected 2015-01-16 | reverse complement strand
TAAAACAATCTATATTTTTCAAAAAAACCATCTTTTTTGTAACTTTCTAAATTGTCAGATTTTAAATCATCCTGACAATTTAAATGATCAATTTGCTCTTGTGTAGGAATAATTCTTCCTCCTGTTCTATAAACTCTAGCATTCCATTCAGAGTCTTGCCCATAATAAGGATAATCCATATTCCAAAAACCAATTTTTTCCATATAAGATTTGTGTACACATGCAACAATAGGCATATATAATGCTCCAACCCTAGGAATCATAAATGGCAATGATGAATCATTCCTGGTCTCAAAAGCCCCTTGACAATTCTCGGGCTTCGTCTTCATTATATTAAACATATTAAAAATTGCTTTTCCCAAAGGAAGAGTGTCATCACTTAACCAGATCAAGAACTTGCCACGAGCCTTCTGAAAACATTGATTATACGCTTTAGTAATTCCCTCCTTTTTCCCGAATATCGGGACAATCCTATCATTCTTAGCACTTAATTTTTTAAGCCACTTGATGGTCCCATCAGTTGAGCTAGCATCATTTATTACAATTTCATAGTCACATCCCTCAGCACTTTTCATTGCCGCTGGAATTATTCTTTTTAATAAGTCTATCCTGTTATGAGTTCCTAAAACCATAGATATGTCTCTTGGTGGATCAGGAGGAGTAGGACTAATTTTTAGTCTCCCAGCAAGATTATTAACTCTTGATAAATAAGAATGTTTCTTTGCGATTTTTTCTGCTCCACGTTTTCCAATCTCTTCCGCCTCTTTAGGATGACTTAAATAATAATCGACTTTTTCTAAGCACTCAGGAACAGTTTTAAACCAAACACAATCTTTACCATTTTCAAAATATTCTTCCAGTCCTGGAATATAATGGCATAAAGTTAATGTTCCAGATCCCATTGTTAACAATTGTCTATCAGAAAAATATTTTTTAATATTATTGAAATGATTAATACTAATTGCTATCTTGGAAGCATTATAAACATCATTTTGATCATAATAAGGTAGATATCCTCTAAATGACTTATTTTCCCAATTTGTTCCATAAACCGCAAATCTTGTTCCATACTTTGCGGCTAATGCGTTTACATACTTTAATCGTAAATTGCTATCAGGAAATTTACTAGTAAAAGAAGCACAAAAGACAATATCATGGTTATAGGCGGCTTTTAACTTATCTCTGGCAGCATCTGGCAACCTATAAGTTTGTTTGGGATCAATTCCAATTTGCCAATATTCAATATTTTTAAGACCTTTATTCCTAAACATAGGTAATTGACCAACATTACATAGTAAGCTTAAGTCAATAGCATTTCCACATTGTACATAATATAAATTAGCAAAATCTCTAACATCTCCAGACCAGTTGGTAATCATCGTATTAGGATTTTGCACTTTTACCTCTTCAAGAGTTCTTGCTGGGATAAATCCTGTATATTGTAGCTGCATGTGAATCCAATCTGGTTTATAATCACGAATTGTTTTTTTAAATGTAGCAAGACAATTTTGACCAGAAGTATAATTAAAACAATTTCTAAAGTCAAAAGAACATAACTGAAAACCAGCATTAACAAAAGCATCTTCTACACCAGTTTGTTTTATTTGTTCATTATTAGCTGGCAAATAAAGAACTTTTGTATTATGTAAGTTATTAGGGAAATGAGTAACATATGGCATGGGCTTAAATTTGGTCAAATTAAAATCTGGCTTAACGATAGTTCTTAATGGTGTTACCACTCTCGCTTGTGGAGATACCTTTTGCTGTTGTGCTAATTTCCTTTGATATCTATTAGCCATTTCTAAATTCTTTGTTCCAGTATTTTTTTGGCGTACCGGAGGAGAATTTCTTTTATTAGATATATAAGAAGGAGGCCGAACAGGTGCTGGAGGTTTTGGTAAAATATCTCTAGGAATAATTTCGGCTTTAAGAAAAGATACTCTTATGCTTTTAATTAATGTTATACCAGTTGATTTTTCATTTTTCCACATTCTAAATGAGATGGGCTGGGTAGCCGGGAAATTTTTTGTTTGTAGCTTAATTTTATAAGTTTCCCATTTATCAGTACACAAAACTCTTTGTTGAGGAAAGTCAAATTTTGCGCTGCCATATAAATTAGTAAAAAATGTACCATTGCCACTTTCTTTTTTTGCTAAAAATTCTAATTCATATGTAGTATTCGGTGTTACCGTTACAGGAGTATAGACCAAAGATTTAGTACCCATAAGAGCTACACATTTTTGTCCATCATCCATCTTTGTTTCAAATTGACGACCAATCCAGTTAGGTTTCATTTTATTTCCCTCTAATTTTATTTTGTATTATTTTAAACATATTTAGTATGTAATTTTTTATACTAAAGTCTAGATCGTCGGGGAATAAAATATCTAAACTATTTTTACTTACATTTATTATTAAGTCATATGGATCAGCCAAATCAGCTTTTACTAAGGCTTTTTGTTGTAATTTTACTTCCTTATTAGAGAAGTAATATAAATGAGAATTTCTAAATAAAGTTTTAAGTTTTTTTATTATTACCGTAAGTAAATTTTCATTAAAATCATTTTCCAATTTAAAAAGAATTTTTGGATAAAGTTTATCTATTTTCTCTCCAAATCTTTGTGATATTAAAATAAACTTCTTATCATTAGCAGACTTCCTTCCCTCTCTAACATTATTAACTCTTAAATCATCACTAACCATGTTGTGAATTAATTGAGTTTTCTTACATCCAACAATTTTACCACCATCCCTTAAAATTCTGAAGTTTAAATCAACATCTTGACCATAATAAGGATAATCTGTATTCCACAATCCAAGTTGTCTCAAATAATTAGAACTAATACAGGCAACTGAAGGACAAAGCTGACCCTTATGCTCTGGCACACTATATCCTAAACTTTTTTTGATTCTATCTACCTTTCCCTGTAGTTCTTCCTTTTCTTCTTCATCTTCAGATAAATTTAATTTTTGTTGATGTGCTAACATTGCTTTAATCATATTTTGTTGATTTGAATTTTTAACATAAAACGCAGCAATAGTTTTCTCATCTTGTTCTTCCATAAAATTAAACATTTCTACAATGCTATCATTTTCAGCAACCAAATCATCACTAAACCAAATAACATATTTACCCGTCATAGCTCTAAAACATTGATTATAGGCTTGCGTAGGACTAGTTCTTTTTCCAGAAAATATAATTGTAAAACGCGGAATCTTACTCCATCTCTTTAATATGTCTAAAGTACCATCAGTTGATCCAGCATCATTTATTATTATTTCATAGTCCAATCCCTTAGCCGATTGTTGTACAGATCGAATACATGGCATTAATAATTCTTTTCTATTATATGTTCCTAAAACAATTGAAATATCTATCATTTGTATAACCGCCCATATATATCTGAAATATTAGTATCTTTCTCTCTATAACCTTTTATAAAATTCAAAACATCTTTTGATAAGCGCTCTCTATTATCTAACGCTTTATTTAATAATTGTACAAAATCACTAGTATTATTAATATTCTTATTTATATATCCATTAATATCATCTACTATAATTTCTTTTATATTTCCAACATCAGAAGATACAACTGGAACGCCACAACTCATAGCTTCTAAAATAGTTAATGGGACGCCCTCCATCTTTGATGGCAGGAAGAACACATCTAATGAATTATAAATATTACTCACATCATTTGTAAAGTCTAGAATATGTAAATTTTTAATTGATTTAGTCATTTTCTTTATAATATCTTTCTGTGGACCTTCTCCTACAATGACAAAATCAACATCAGACATTTTTCTAGCACAATTAATTACCATATTTATATTTTTTTCTGGGCTGAACCTGGCTACTGTTCCTACAAGAGGACCATTGATTTTTAGATCTTTTTTTAAAGAACCTTCACTCGGTTTGAAATTATCCCAGTTAATTTGTTGTGGTAAATAAAAAACATAAGGATTGCCTTTTTTTTGTAAGCTATTTACTTCATCAAAAGAAACGCTTATTATTGCTGAAACAATAGGCGATCTTTTACTAATTTTATTTATAGAATCACCCCACATTAGATTACTATGATGAGTTTCTAATACTCTTTTTCTGAATCCTTCATCCCAAGATCTTTTTATAGTTGCAAAAACAGATAAACTATTATAAAAATGTATTATCTCTCCCGCTCCTTCAATAAAACACTTTAGCTCTTCAAACCTATTTTCATTAGTCAATTTAATAATGTCATAATTTGCAAAGAAATTTTCTAATTCAGGAGTTGGCATAACTAAAACAACTTTTGATTCGTATTCATCATTAAGATTTTCTATAGCATTTTTAACCCACACTTCAGCCCCACCAACCATTCCATAAGGAATAATATGTAACACTTCTCTCTTTTTAGGTTTATGAGATGTTAAATGGCTTTCAGCTAAGTCCATAATAATTTTATTAGCATCACCCCAATTAAATTTTTCTACAGTTTTCTTTATTGGATTAGCAGTCCTTTCTTTTTCTGTCTCAAGATTATCATAAACTTTTCTCATAGCTTCAGAAATAGATTCTTCGCTAATGTCTCCAACTATTGATTTCGGATGATATGTCCAATATTGGTGTTCTAAAGGAGCATACATTTCTCCAACATCATAAAGAATAGAATTATCATCATTAAGAAATTCTAATTGCCCACCATATCTTGGAGAAACGATTTGTGTTCCACATGCCATTCCTTCAAGCAATGGAAGGCAGTTGTGAGTAACCATTCCATAAGATGTATAACTTTCACTAGATTCTACATGACAATTATGAACAAAACCATTATAATTTTCGGTCTTTATGTCCGTTATTGGAACAAAAAAGAAATCTTTGTTTTCGACACAAGACGAATTTCTAATGGAATTTTCTAATTCTATTTCTTTGCTATATTTTATAGGTTTAATTAAATTAAAAAATCGTTTATTATATCTTTTAGAAACAGTAATAATATAATTAATGTTATCTTTTCTCTTATCTAGCCCAATCGAACAAAAAATGTTTTCTGAAAGCAAAAATTGATAAATCTGCTTCGCTAATTTATCAGAAGAAGTAGAAAATGAATATGCGCTGTTAGAACAAGAGCCATCTCCATAAAATATACCTCTTAAAATGGGAACCATAAAATTAGATTGATATAAAAATTTTGGTATCTTTTTTGAAATTGCCGAGCTACCACAAAGATTTTTGAAAAATGAGGCAGCTATTTTATTTGTCCCAACAATATTACATTTATTTTCTCTAAGTATTTTCGAAACAGAAGAATTAAAAATAGAAATTAAAACATCACTTTCTCTCTGATGTGCCCATTGCTCTTTCGAATGAGATGAAAAATCAATAGCGTTGCCTCTCGCAGTAACAGATCCTTCTGCTATATAAAGACCCAATACCTCTGCAAATTTTTCATCTAATAAAATTTTATTATTTATTACAATATGTTCGGATTTTTGATATAAATAATCTTCGGCGCATTTTCTTATTTGTTTTGCTAATTTTGATTTTTTATTCTCATCATTTAGAACTTCTGAAACATATTGGAAAGAACAATTTAAGATTTTAGAAATTTTTGTAATAGAGAATTCTGATTTTTTTCTAAAACTATTTTTTAAAAAAACATGATCACCATTTTGTTCAACGTCAACAAAATCACTAATATATAAATAATCAATTTTCTCTTTTTTAAATTTAGGCTTCGGTATCGATACAAAATCACCTTTTTTTAGTTTTCCTAATTCTGTCCATTTCGGCAATATTGCGCCATTTTGTATTTTCTTATCATAATAGCTAAACTTAAATTTTTTGCGTCTAATAGCCAGATGAGGATGATCTGATGTTCCTGTAAAATATTCTGAGCAACCTTTTCTTTTTATAGAAACTAATTTCTCATTTACTTTCCTTTTTGTAACTCCAGTAACCTTTTCTTCTTTACCATCACAGCCAATTACTAAATCATTGACTTTAATATCTTCAATTTTTTTAAGGCCACTATCAGTGTCCACTACTACTCCAGGTTTTAAGCAAAATCCTTCAGTAGAGCTAGTACAAATAACCGCATCACAAGCAGTATATAAAGAACCAATATCTGGTATAAAAGTAGTTATTACTTCTATTTCCGGAGGATTACTTCTACCTCTAAAAGCATCAGTTAAAAATTGTTTAACATCAACCTCAAAAGGTTTCTCTTTAGTTGGAGTAATAAATCTTGTTTTAAGAACTAAGCAGATGTCATCATCACATGTAAAAGTATCAAGATAGGCATTGATTGCCTTATCAATATTTTTTCTGGCATGTGGAATAGCATTGATTAAGAGCTTTACTTTTTTTTCAGTTTTTAGTTTAAAAGGTGGAATATCTGGATTAAACATGTCAGTGTAAACACCGTGAGGCACAACTACACACTTATCTTTTGATATTCCATTATTTGTAAAAATATCCGAAGAAAATTGGCTTGATGGAAGAATATAATCAATAGAATTTACATAATGATTCCATCCGGCAGGAAGAATACTACTTTCAAAATTCCAAATCCCCATCTTACATTTTGTTTCAGAAAAAAATCTTCTTGGGAATTGATAATTAACTGTATAGGCTAATTCTAAATCATATGGTCTTTTTAAATCTTGCTCATTTATAGGAACATTGGGCTTTTGTTCGTGAACCCCAGGATCTAAATATTGTTTTAAATCTTCAGGAAAATGCTCTAAACCATTTGTGGACTTCATATTGACTTCATGACCCATCTTGGCCATACTTCTAGCTAATGCTTGGCTAACGAAACTCCAACTATGATTAGTTCCCAACATACCATGCCATCTTATTTTCATACTTTCTCCCTTATAGTCTTTCCTTTTTTTGAGTTTTCAGATTTATAATAAAATCTTTGATTACGGCGGTAACACTTTTGAAATTATTCTGAGCATAACTCTGTAAAATTTCATAAAGCTCATTCTCCAGCTTTATATTTAATTGTTTTTTTCCTTTCATGTTACCTTTCCTATTAATATTCTTTTCCTGTCCTAATACTCAATTATTAATAGAAAAGGTAGATAAGAGGTAGAAAAAAGATATATTTATTCTTTATGCCGGGTTTGTCGTCGTATTAGTATGATACTTCGAAACAGAACGATATGTGGCATTTAATCTAATGCCATACACAATTTCATTTGTTCCAAGTTCCGAAGCATGTAAAATTATTACAAGTTTACTAGTTTCATGAGCCCAATCTACATTATTTTGATCGCACGTAAAAGTATCTATATGTCTAGCACTATCTCCAGCATGTTCTATATGAGAATAACCACTATTTAACGGTAAATTTACTCTCGCAACTCCAGCTTCGGGGTCCGGCCATCGTTGTCTAACAGCATATAGTTCAACTGAATTTCCTGCAATTGTAGAAAGCCAATCAACCTCAATAGAGTTTAATTTCATACCCTCTGGCCATTCAGATGTTTCTATATAATGATATCCGTCTACTATTGTAGATGCTAACCAACTACTTTGCCAGTTTGCATTTCCAACATTTAAAATAGTATCACTTGTAATTTCCCATGATGATGAGCCACCAATATCTTCATGTGCCGAATTCAAATCAATCCATATATATCCAGTTTCTTCTGAGTCAAGAACATAATCATCGGCTTGAACCGCTGGCCCAGCGCCATCATTTTTTGCCCTTACTGTTGGATTAGCAGCATGAGTATATGCGGTCGGAGCAACTCCCGTTACTAATCGTTGTGAATGATACTCTCCAGTTGTAGTTTCATAAGCAATATCAGTCGCTGGATTATTATCATCAACAAGTACTGACTTTTTTGTAAATTCTTCGTTAGGATTCCCACCAGTTTGATAAACATAATGTAAGTGCCCTATCCCAGAACCTAAGTCATCAAAACCACCAAAAGTAATCATATTTGCTCTCACTGGTCCTGGAGCTATAGGGACAGAATCTGTAACATCTGAGCCGATAAGAAAACGAATATAATAGAATGTAGCAACAACATTGCCATCAGGAACAGTTATATTATTATCAAAATCTGTTAACCCTCCAGATGTGGCATTTATTCTTGTAAATCTAAATAAGCCTTCTACTTCTCCACTCAGCTCAACTAATGTTAAAAGATCTGTAGAAATTGCAGTTAGGTCTACAGGATCAGCTATTGTTAAAACTCCTGCAGCTACCGCTCCATTTAAAGCAATGGGAATGTCAGCAGTTTCAATCATACACCGAGACATAACTCCAGCAAAATCTGTATCAGCATAACCATTAATGTCAAGTCCAACATTACCACTAATTCCAGTATTTATAAGTCTTAAATTAGCATTTGCGATATCTTCACTTCTTTGCGCAAGTAGATCATTACTTAATCGAACTGCCCCATTTGAGCCAATGGAAATAAGAGAATCTTCATCATAGCAATTTTGTAATGTCGGCATCCCACCTTCTATTATATTTAATGTACGCTTGAGGAATGTACCATCCGGTATATCAGCAATTTCTAGAGAGTTTCCTGCCCCAGATCCTTCCATAATTCCAATTACATTAGGATCTGGATAATATCCATCTAGATGTCCTCCTGCTGTTTGTCCGAAGAGATTATAGGAGTCTAATCTAGCAAAAAGTTGAGTTGCTGCAGTACTCCATCCAAAATCTCCAAATTCATTTATCTCACCAATTCCAGGAAATCTAGAACCAATAGAAGTAGATAATACTGCTGCTGCTATTCGTCCAATAATACTATTATTTATCGTCAATTGAAGAATATATGTGCCTGGTAAATCAGCAATAAACTCGGCAGTATCTGTCGCAGCACCACTTAATACAGAAGACGCTGAAACGCCGAATTCATTTACTGGAACTGAAATAAATTCCCAAGCCCACTTTACGGCTCCAACATTATTGCTATTTGTTAAAATAATAGGAGTTCCTGAATCTAAATCTTCTCTACTGACATTTACTACTCCAGCCGGCTTTCCGGCTTGATTTAACATAATTTGAATTTTTGGCATTTTTTTCTCCTCCTAAATTCCTAGAACATATTGCATTTCGTCCATAGTTATTTCGCCAGTTGTATTAGCAAAACCCGCTTTTTTAAGAAACACTTGTAATAATATTTTAGTTCTCAAAGATGGTATTAACTCATAACCATCTCGATATGTGTTATTTATATAGAGGGTCATATTAGATGTATTTAAATCATAATTTAACCCAATTATATCATCAATATTGCCACCAAATGGCACGCTAAATCTGCTTGCCATAGATTGAATAGATGGTACTATTTTCACTCTAGCTGGAAAATCCGATAATTGAACAAATGATTTGTCTGCATATTTCATTGCTGTAAATCCATTAGCAGTTTTGCCATTAGCAGTTTCTCCAACAAAAGCATTAAATAAATCAACACCAACAGAATAACCATCAAGAAATGTTGGATTACCATAAGAATCTGTTACTGGGACATTTAAAGATAAATGATTTAATTCAAAATCTACAGAATACCAAGAACTATCTTTATTTACCTGATATCCATCAATTATTTGATTTCCTGGAAAATAAAAATCTCCTCTTCCACCAAATGTTGCTGAAGGATCTACAGTAAAATTCGATGGCAGAAATCTTCTCATGTCTATGAAGTTTAAGTTATCGACATACCAAGATGGAATATAATTAATTCTCCAATTTATCGGCTGAATCGGTACAGTTGTAAAATCAGCATCTGCTGTCGGAATATCCGCAACTACACCAAGAGGATCAGGATCTGTAAGATTTTCAACAACTAAAACCAACCTCTGATAAGATGTTCCAGAAGTAAAAGAATTTATGGCATTGTTAACATAATCTCTAATCATATTTAAGTCACTAACATCTACAACAGAATCATCTGTAACATCAGCTTTTAAGATCTCAGGTAAGGTAATATCTCCATTAATTACTTTTGTTTGATCAGCATTTAAAGCTAAATCATATCCATCAGGCAACCAAGATGCCACTCTTAATTGATCACTAATGTCAATTTTATTACTTGTTACTACATCTCCATATGAATCTACAATTAATAAAGTATCAGTAATTCTATATCTTAAATTTTTTGTTGTGTTGGGTGTTAAAATAGAACCAACAAGATTATTTGCTAAAAGTGTCGAGCTAGGATTTAGAATATGAAATGTATTACCTACTGCTTGTCCCGGTAATGTTACAGTTCCAGTAATAGTTGCGGGATTTCCTCGTGGGTTATTATCGCTAGTTCTTCCAAGAACAACTGGAATTCCAGAAATACCTATTGCCGCCAAAAAGTCCGTTTCATCTAAAACAGATAAGTTTGGCGCATTTATTTTTCTAGAATGTACCCTATCACCTGTCGTAGGATCTTCTTCCTGATCACTAAATTCTTCTATAACTTCAGTAATGACATAATTATTATTTTGATAAGCAACAGTATAATAAGTTTCTTTTTCAACCCAAGGAACTTCTATACCGGAAGTATTTTTTTTCAACTTAGGAATCTGAACTCCTGTTCCATCTTGATAGGCGACACCATCATTGATTTTCAAATTACTAGAATGAACCTCAAACCACATATCAGATGTCGTAACATTTGTCCATGAGGAACCATCAAATTCAACTAAATAGCCTCCAGTATAAAGATTTTGTGCTTCATCGAAAAGTAAATCTCCTACACTTGTATCTCCTGATCTATTTATAGTTAATACATAATAAGAATTTGCTATCAAAGGACTATTAACCGGATCAGCTATTAAGTCATTAGTAAATACAAAGTCTACTTGCTGACCATAATCATCTAAAACTATTCCGCGATCTGATAAATCACTCATGTCTAATGTAGCAAGAGTAATTGCCCCAGGACTTGGATCAAAATCCACTAAATTATCAGGGACAATAGCAACTGGACAATCTAAAGACGTTTGTAACGGATGAAGTGAAAGTGTTAAGGATCCAGACCAATCATATTCTGATCCAGCTACAGCTGCAGCATCTCTTTCAACAGCCATAAGAATAGAAATTTTTTGAATATTATTTGCTGTTAAATAAAATTTTTGCCCTATTTTTTTTGTTGGATTGTTTTTGGCAATTTCTCTCTGAGCAAAAGGAGTAGTATAGACATCCATGTCAGTATATGACTTATCAGAGCCTATCGCATCTTGGAGCATCGAATTTAATGTAGCAAAGCTAGAAATTCTGGAAAAATCTCTAAAAAATATGTCAGGTTGAAAATTCTGGTTGGCAATAATTGGCTCAGCAGATAACTCTAAAGAGCCAACTTCCTGAACTAAACAGCGCCCAGTGGGAGATCCATAAGAATCTATTACACGATGAGCATAATCGTAACTACCATTAGCATTTCCAAACGAGTCATTAAAAATTATAGCTCTAATATTTTTATACCTTTTGGTAGTTATTTGTGAACCATTATCTCTAAACCAAAGCCTATCATATACTAGATCACCACCAAATTCATCACCAATAATACATACTTTAGCAATCCTCTTTATACCGGCTAAATTAAAATCACTAATTGTTATTTTTAAATGATTTCCCTCTAAAGTATCAGTTAGTGTTACAAGATTAGTTCCAATATAAGTATTTTGACCGTCAAAAGAATAGCCGTCCATTAATACTTGTTGTGCTTGGTTTAAATCATTTGTGTCTAAAAGTGCTGGTATAATTAGTTGTATTGGTACAACTCCACTTCCAAAAAAATTACCAATAGTAGCTGCATCAGATGATTGCCGATGAAGCTGCTCTTGATTCATATCCTCAAGATCTACCTGCATAGAGTTATAGAAATTGGTCATTTTTGTATTTACGTCATATTGTATGGTTCCCATTATTCCTCCTCAAATTCTACAAAAGCTCTAGTATGTGCTGGTTTTATTCTTTGAATTAAATCAGGTATTAAAGCATATTGTATTGGGTCGCTTGCTAAAAATTTAAATGAATCTAGTATCTTTACTGTAAACTCAAATATTCCATATCCAAGATGTCTTACTTTTGCGATATTTTCTACCTCTTCCTGAGTAGCGGTAAAATTTTCTAAATATGTAGTTAAAGCATCAGAAACTACAGGATTTGCTGTATTAATATTGCTTGAATAAAGAAAGTCATGACCCAATAAACTACCGGGCCCTGTACCACCTAATAATGTAATTCCCCTTTCCGAGTCTGAAAATCTTAAATTGTCTATCTTTGCCATTGCCGGAAATTGTTCTGTAAAATCTGCGCCAATATAAATTTTATTAAAAAAGTCATTAAGATTAATATCTGCTAATATGTTTCTTGACAATGGAGTACCAACAGATGATTGGCCCCAAATTGTAGGCTGACCATATCTTACTAAACCATATAATAGTCCAGTTCCATATCTAATAATGCCAGTCTCTACACCATCAACAAGCAGTTTTAATGTATCTTGATTATCTGTATTATTAAGATTCCAAGTTATATGAACCCTATGCCAAGAATTTTTTTTCCAGAAAATAGGAGATCTTAAATTAAATTCAACACCGTCAGCCCTGACAAAAAGATTAAGATTGCTAAATTCATCTTTAATAATGCTAAATCTATCACCCGAAGAATTTTCTGGAATATATGTAACCGTCACATTTCTTAAGTTTGCTGGTAAAGCTTTTCCTAAAGTTATTATTAAACCATTAGAACCTAAAGAACCTCCAGTAAAATAATCTGTTGATGATCCGACAGGAATAACAGATGTTATAGATCTTGCGCCAACTGGAAGTATTACTCTAATAGCTGTCGTTGCCTCTATTTCGATAGACTCTTCTGTCGTAATATCAATATAATATCTTTTTGTTGGATCATTATATGTATCAGATAGAGGACTTACCCAGAATTCGACTGTTCCCTCATCATTTTTAAAAATAGATGTATTGTCTAATTGATAAGATTTTTTAGTATTAAATGTTGCACTTTGACCAAAAAGAGAATTTACACTATCTTGACTATGAAAAAAGGAGCCACTATAACTTGAATAAAATGTTGCACTATTTTCTATATCATCATTAAAATGAAATAGACCAGTCATTTGAGTTGTAGCCGTATTTTCTCTTATTCTTTGTGCGTCAGTAGTAATACTTCTCCCAGAACTTGGAAGAGACTCTCCTCTTCTTGTATCTAACATCATTTCATCATAAATTACTAACTCATCGATAATACCATTAAAAACTTTTGTGCCATTAAAATCAGAACCAATATATAAATCATCAGGATTTCTATCCCATGGCATAATTAAATATGTTGGAGAATTTACTTCATACCATTTTTTTGTTAAATAGTATGGAGCACCAGCACTTCCATCAATCTCTAATGTTAGTAAGCCGTTAGCAAAACCAGACTCGGTATAATTTGTATTTAATAGACTCCAATTAATATTATTGTATGTAATAGCAGCAGCAGCTATGTTTAATGTTGCTGTACTAGAATCAATAACTGTAGCAGAAGGATCTAAATCTACATCAGTTATAGTATAAGTACCAGCTATTGCTACTGGAGAAGTTATATTGATAGTCTTACCAATATCTTCTTCCCCAAATCTAGTATTAGCATCATAAAGCTTAGAAGTTCCCACCGCAATTGATCCCGTTGTTTCTTTTTGCTCAACTATTGAAAGAGCAACAGAAGCAAAATCTCCATTGTTTTCTACTCTAGTAATTTCCAAATTCTCTCTAATTTCCATACTTCCAGCAGGTCTAGTAATATCAGAAGGTGTAAAGGTTAAGAATATTTTATCTATTGTTTTCCAATATTTTGTAGTTGTTTGTGTACCTAATAAAGCAAAATTAATAGTTTCAGTATTAATGCCATCAACAGTTGTGCCATCTATTTTTATTCTATTTATCCCAGTAAAATCAAAATTTGTTCCTCTTATATCTATATCTAATTTCTTACCTAATGTGTCATTAGATGGCTGACCAAAGAAGGGATTGAAAGATTGTAATACTGAAGAGCCAGCAATTGTTCCTAAATTAAAGCCACTAGCAAAAGTGTTATAGCTATCATAACCATCTTGAATTGATATTCTGTCAAGAATTATTCCTGTTATAAGGATCTGAGAAACAGAAGAAGGTGGAGTAGAAATAGTTTTAATTAAATTAGTTGTTTTATCTCCCCACACATAAGTTTTTTCAACTTGCCTTTCAGTTGTCAATCCTAAAGTATATAAATATACATTGGTTCCGCTTGGATTAGCAGAAATTCCATTATATACTGTTATGTAGTTTTGATATCCATCAAGAGAAAAACTGTAGTCGTAATCTGTTACAGTAGATGGCCTTAATTCTGTATCAACACTTATTTCTCCAACACGAACACTAGTTCTTTCGATATTTGGGTCTATAGGTATTTCTGTTGTTACAGGATTTAAAGAATATTTTACATCATTTAACGAATCTGTTAAGTTAAATATTCCAACACCAACTTCAGTTAGCCGAATTTGAATAGCACTGTCAATTTGAGATACTATAATATTTCTTGTTTGTGTAGCAACACCATCTGTTGTAGAATCCAATATTACAAATTCAGCACCTATAAAAGTTGAGGAAGTAAAATCAGCATTATTATCTGTTACAATATTAGAACCACTAACTGTATTTAATGTAACTCCTCCAGTCGTAGGCTCTGTTGTGCTAGTAATTAAAAATTGTGCAGGATCCATAGTTGTTGTAGGTGTACTAGGTACCGCAATATAGCCGCCATATTTATAAGTATTTTGTACTTCTCTGCCATCTATAAAAAGATGTAATTCATCCCTCTCTTCAATAGTTCCTAATTTCCAAGAACAGGCAACATGGTATATTTCACCCCTCTCCCATTCTGTTATATCTCCACTTAATTGTCTGAATCTTCCATCTTTATCCCAAACATTAAGTTTTAAACTTCCATGACTATCTTTATATAAACTTAATCTATGTTCTCCTTCTTCAACACCAGTATCAAATATGTAGTGATAATTTCCTGCTAGAAAGTCAACGCCATCATATCCAATATTCCCATATCCTAAATACGCATCATATGTCATATTAAGAAAGTCATAAGCATCAACTGTAAAATCAAATCTTACCAAGTCATCTGTAGAAGTTATATAATCATTTATTTCATTTATCGGAGCAGTTGAGCCATATGCCTCATAGCCATCAGCAGAAATAGCCTCAATAACATCATGAAATTGTCCATCAGTTGTAATTAATCCTGTAAACTGCCTTTCTTCCGCAATTGGAGATCGCATTCGCATTCTCCATCGCTCACTTCCAGAATCAAACCATATGAAATATCCAGTCTCAGTATAAAAATTACCAGGTATTCCATAGTTTGACAAACTGCTTTTATTAAGAGTAAATGGAATTTCAGTTGGGTTATCTCCACCTGATCCAATAAAAATCTTATTTGTGCTTTTATATCCATCAAAATTTAAATCAAATGTTAAAGAAGCATCGCTGTCAATTCCTGCCCATTCTGGCTTGACAAAACATCCCAATGTCCCTTCATTAAATCGCATATTCTTTGCTGTTTTTATTTTTAAATAATCACCATCATCTGCGAAAAATAGACCATTGTTAAATTTACATCCAGCATATGTTGGGGAACCTTCAATTTTAGCAGATAAAGGGCCAAGACTATCTCTTCCAAGTATCCATTCTTGAAAAACTGATTCTGTAATTATCGGATCTACCTTAGTAAATTCATGTACCAATTGCTTAATTGCCGGTATTGTTGGACCTTTTGCAAAAGATTGTAAAACACCGCTAACACCATTTCTATAAATTTCCCTATCTAAATCATATGGTATATTTGCAAGTTCTTCGATTCCCGTTGATGCTCCAAAATTATCTCTTAGCGTGTTTCGCAGAGCACCATATCTATATGTAGCATAATAGGTTTCTCCAGCCTCTAACTCATCAGAAATGCTCCAATCTAAAGCATTATTTCCATATTCATAAGATATTAAAATTTCATCATATAAATATGTATAATCGATGAAAATATCGCCAGGAGTATAATCAATAATTAGATTAGCCCCTGTTTTTAATAATATTGAATATTGAAATTCAAGCCTTTGGCCAATTGCGGCTGTAGCTGTAGAAGGAAGATAAATCCTATTAGTTACATTATCTACATAGCCATCATTTCCAAATTTAAAATAATCTGTATCTGCGGAATTTTTAGCAGAAAATAATGACACATCACTACTAAGTTCTATAAATGATGTTAATGTTGAAATTCTTTCTGCGCTAACATATGGAGATCCAGCGTGACTTTGAACTAAAATACCACTGTCACTTATGCCATTATCCATAATAAAAATACCACCTGGGGCAAAAACAATTCTATCATTTGAAAATGTCGTGTCTGTTACAAAATCTATTGGAGTTAAAGATGTTCCCACATCAGTTACTTGATAAACATGTCTTAATGATGCAATATCATAATTAACATCAACAACACTATCCGTCCCAGAAATTACAACTGTATGAGCGACATCACTAGAATCTACTCTCTCTCCCACTTCTTCTAATGTGGTAAAATTAACAAGAGTATCTGTAATTGCTCCAACAGTAAAATTAACTACATTAGAATTTCTTATTCCTGAGCTTCTATACACATTATCTACAAATAGTACGTGATCTTGCTTTGTTTTTATTTTTCCATATTTATAATTAGCAAATCCAACATCTGTCGAGGCCCCAGAAGTTATAGCAACATATACAATACCAGATCTATAATTTACAATATAATCACCAACAGAATCAAGCATAGATAAGTTTATTGTCTCTGTGTTGGATGAATTATAAAATCTTTCTCTAGCAAAAATATTAGGCTCTGTAAAACTTAATGATGAGTTAAAAAAAGAACCAACATAATCTTCCGTAGCAGAAGCAATTAATGACTCCGTTAATTCTATTTTAAATACATCAAATGATTTACCAACGGGAGACAGTGTTGATTTAATAACCATTTGATCTTTAACTACTTGATTCAGAGCTACTTTTTCTCTACTTAAATCAATAACTTTAGGATCATTAACACTAGAGAAATATACTTCATTGCCGTTTATTCTAGTTACAGGATAAACTTCTCCAGTAGTTTCATTAAAAATTCTAAAAACTTCCGTGACCGGCTCATTTATAGTCTTTAACCCCGATGTGCCTAAAAGATTATTATTTATTCTTTCATCTGTAATTTCAACATGTGATTTGAGTTGGAAGTCTTCATTTTCTGCAAATGTATCTTCGTAATTGAATTTAATTGATGCAATTTCACCAATCAAATCTCTTTCTGATGAAGCAGCAATATCATTATTATCTGAGTCAAAATTATAGTCTAACCTGTTCTCAAATATATTTTTATATAAATATGTAGCCACAGGTGGAACAGATGTTGTACCATCAACACCAGTTCCATTAGAACCATATACATAAACTAATCCCGTATTATAATTTATAGCATATTCTCCATTATTTTGAGGAAGACCAGATAAGCTAAATGGTATCTCGCTAATAAATGCTGGATGATTTACTGTTGAATCATAATTTTGTGCCGGGTCTAACCAAGTAACTCCATCAGAAATAGCAACATCTCCGTTAGAATCAACAATAGGAGCATTGCCTAGAAAAAATGTAGTAGATAGAGAGGAAATTGTTTCTCTAGTTGATGTAGTTATGCTAAAAATATCTAAAGAATCCTCATTAATAATTCTACCTTTATTTTTATACTTATAAGTAATTTTAATTAAATCATTACCTTGCGGAAAAGGAAAAGCGCCGCCCACTCCTTCACTATTTAACTGTATTTGTTTTGTCGTTAAATTTGCAAATTTATAAGCATTGTCAGAATCATATTTTGATTCTAAAAGTCCATACCTGTAAGTGTCAATATCATAAGTGTATTCTATTGAATTTCGTACCAATATAATTGAAGAAACACTAATTATTGGGCCTTTAGCAACAGTTAAAAGAATTCCATCAAATTGATTCGATGAATTTGATGTATTTGAAATTTCCTCATTTGTTATTGTTATTTGTTGTAAAGAAATGGGATCACTTGGAAATGAAGAATATTCAATAGATCCTGTTAAATCAGCTGCAGTAACATCTCTCCCAACTCTTGTTACTGTAAAAACACCTTCATTGGAAAATCTATCAAATGGCCCGTTACCTCTAGTTATTTCCTCATCAGCAACTCCTATGGATACATAATTAGAACTACGTACCTCTCCAACTGATTGTTTTGCTGTTAAAATCTCACTAGCAAAAGAATCTACTAGGTCAGACAATAGAGTATCTTCTGAGTCATAAATTCCTGGAAGGCCATTAAAAATTCTGTCTCTTACTTCATTGTCTTCTTTTACTCCAGTATAAAAAACAACATTTACAAATCCATCTTCAATTAAAAAATCTTCTGCTCTGGCATTTTGAAATCTTTGAGTTGTAGTAGATAAAAATGTTGCCTTGTATAGAGCAGAACCTATCATTGGCCGAGTTTTTATTGTCATAAGAGCAGAATCAATAGTAACAGATTTTATAGTTAAATCGCTAGTAGTAGCTCCTTCTATTGTTATATTAGAAATGCCAATATTAGGATCGAGGCTTGATGAAAACGACACTAAAATTGTTGTACTATTTGAAACTGTAAGGTTTAAAATCCTTAGATTTGCCATTTATATTTTCCTTATCTTGACTCCACAGTAACTGTTACAGTTCCTGCTGCTAAATATTCATTTTTTTCGGCAACAATACTTAATTTTGATCCAGTTACATTTGTCTTATTAAATTGTATAATTCTAATTCTATCTAATCCATCAACATTATAGGCATTATTTACAATATCTGATGAGTCTAAGGTTGTACCCAAAGAAGTAGCATTTAATGTTGATGCTATATTATTAGCAACATTTTGCCTAACAGTCTCAGAAAGATCAGAATAAGTTGGAGAAACTACTATATATGCTGTAATATCTAATTCAACTTTAGTAGCTGCCTTAACTAAAACATCAGAAGTTACTGGCCTGACTTCTTCAATTTCATTTGTTCCATCTACTAATGCCTTATTATAGTTATAATTAATAGTAATTCTCTCTCCATTTTTCGGAGCAGTATAATTATAATTTACTAAATATGTATCATTTTGAGCAGGTTGATTAAATGTCTTTACTATAAGATTTCCGGAAACAGTACCACCTGAGGAAAAACCAGAAATTCTATCAATCCCCGAAATATAAACAAAAGCTTTATTGGTAATTCTTGTTCCATCTCTAGAGAAGAAAAGTTCTTCTTCATAATTTGTTTTAACATAATAAAATTCTACATAAAATTTTGTACCAACTGGAAAACTAATAGTTTGAGCACTTGATAGTCGCATTTGAGATCTGCTCAAAGTTGAATCAATAGCAGCTTCTTCTTTGTCCCATATATTTGTTAAAATAGCATAATTTTTTAAATCATATGTTGCTATAAAAGATGAAATATTCCCGGCAGCATTTTCAGTTACTTTTTGTAATTTTACAACTCTACTTACAGTTATGTTGCTTGGAACTGAGACAGTGCTTGATAATCCCTCATTTGTTCTAATTAATGAGGCAAAATCTAATGTGTCTTTTGAAGTAACAGTAAAGACTCCAGTAACCTTATTTGATGCTGATCCAACAACACTTAATAATCCGTTGCCTCCAATATTTTCTGCTGTAATTTGTATTCTGCTAGGAGACCGTCTAACATTTTTAGTTATTATTCCGGAAGAATACTCATTTTGAAATGGCTGATAACCATCAACTACACTTACAAATCCATTAATGCCATCACCAGTAATAGGAAGTTGAGTTATGTTCATTTGGGGAACCAAAGTGTCAAAATCAGCAACATAATTAATTAAAACTGAAGTCCCAGCAGATAATGTTTTAGTTGGTAAAGTAATCTTTTTATTAACAATCCTTCCAGAAGAATCATAACCATCAAGATTCATATGATCAGTTAAATTATATATCGCACTAACACTGTCACCTGTCTGAGCTATAGTATCAGATGGTAATGTAATTTGCATGTTAGAAAAAACACCATCTCCATTTGGGGTATTAGTGTAAACTTCAGGAATTCCGGCCAAAGTATTATCTCTAATTTCCCACAAATTACTAACGGCATTGCTCACAGTAATATTTCCATTCGAACCAACAACAGATGTCTCTGTAGTAAATGTATTAATAGATAAAACTCTACTAACCTCAAATTCAGTTTCAACATATCTAGAACCATTAGATTCTACTATAATAGTTCCTATTTCACTTCTAATATAATTTGCCAGACCCCACTCTACAGAATCATTATTAGTATTTAATCTATCAATACGAGGCTCAATACCATCATAGTCTATATAAGAATCATAAGAATGTACCCAAATATAATCTACTTGTAATACATCACTAGTTTTTGGCAGTGTGCTGCCACCAACTCTAATTACACCACTTGTATTAAGTTCTCCTGACTCCCCATTGGGATTTTGATCTGCCACGGTATATCTCTCGCCAGTAGTTAGATTGAAAACTCTAGTTACTGTTCTTATAGGAGTATGATTAAGAGTCATATAGGCACTTCCCGAACTAATAACGGGCGAATTCTCATCTGTAATAATAATATCTTGCTGTATTGAAGGGATTTTTAAAACATCTGTAAAAGATAATGGGTCAACACTATTAAATTTTGATTTTGTTTTTGACTCATCTTCTAATTCTATAAAATTGGAAATCCAAGAAAACTTGTCTAACCCAAAAGGACTACCTCCAGCAGATCCAGTGTCTTTTAGTAATTTGTAATTACCACTCGTTATTCCAGCAGAAGAGACAGACTCTTTAGAAAAATTTGTACCAGAAGATGTCCCTGTTACTGAATTAATTGAGATAATAGGTTGATTTGGAACTAAACCATCAGCCGACAAAGCACTTACTCTTCTAGTGTTTATAGTTAAGCTTGTGCTGGGTGTTAAAGACGATTGGCCCATAATAAAATTATTCAACTCCTCAGTTGGATCATTTAACCCACTTTGATCTCTATATATAAAAGAATCAGTTCCAGTCTGACCATTTTCTCCCATTACATAAATATCTACACGGCCTCCAGATCCAGGTTCAGACACAATTGTTTCACCATCAGAATCAACTGATGTATCTGTCCCATCTCTAGTCATTAATGGATCTCCCGGCTCAATAACTAAGGCATCGAGAATTTCAGAAATATTTAAAATTATACTTCTATATCCAATAGATGTTCCAGTATTTGATCCAATAAATGAAGATAATATTCTTGCTCTAAAAGCACCATCTGTTTCTAAATCAGAGCCGCCAGTAAATGAGGTGATATTTGTAATTCCATTAACATTTGGCATACTATGTGAAATTAACTGATAAGAAGAAATATTACTTGCTGAACCAATATTTTGCGATTGAAGTGTTACTTCTATTGCGTATGTGTCAGATAGACCGGCCAGCTCCAACTCTGTAGAATATCTATTAGCAGTTGATCTTAAAGAATTAGAATCTGTTGTTTTTATTGAAGTAACTGCCGTTGTTACAAAAGTATCACCGCCTCTTGTTCTTCCAATACTTCCATCTTCTATAGTTATATCAGTATCAAGTGATCTAAAAGTTAATAATCCAGTACCACTAGATTTTGAGCCAGTTCTCCTTGATAATCCAAAGTTGGCTCCAAGATTGGTTAAATCATCTCCAGTAACATTAAAAATTGATTGTAAATCTGCTATATTCTTAAGCTCATCATATACTTCTGCAACTTGTGCAGAAATTGCATCAATTATATCTCTTGTTACTGAACTTGGTTTAGTGTCCAAATTAGGTTGTGATAATCTCAATTTTGAAATTATATTTAAAACAATATCGTTAAAACTTCTATATGTTACCATTATTTATGTCCTCAATGTAAAAGATTCTTCAACTGTAGTAAGTTTCCTTGTCAACACAGAAACAGTTACTTCCCACTGTGTTGGATCATTAGCATTTCTTATAACACTAATTCTTAATATAGAAGCTATTTGCTCTCCAGGAGATACATATTGCCCCTTGCCTTGCTCATTTTGTAGAGCTATTAAATTAGTTAATGTATTTTGTAAAGCTCTCGTTGCTTCTATTTCAGTATGAGAAGCATCTAACACTTGCCCGACGATTCTAGCATTAATAGTGCTTCCAATCCATCTATGAAATGGATTAGAACCAATTGGAGTCAATACAGACTTAACTATATCTTGAGTAAGTTTTTCATTATCAAAAACAGTCTGTAATGTACCATCGTTATTTATATTTAAATCGTTATTTGCAATTTTTAGATCAAATGACATTCAATACTCCTTATGACTTTTCAAGCACTTTTTTTAATAAGTCATCTATGCTTGGATGTGAAGCTGCAATATCTTTACTAATTTTAGGCTTCACTACCTTATTTTTCTTGTCAGTCTTTTTTGTTCTTTTTGTTTTGTCACCGTATACGTCTATCTCTTTTTGTAAAGCACCGTAAACACTTTTAACAGCTTCTTCTAATTTTGAAAGAGCTTCGCCAGCGGAAGTTAATAAAGCAGTATCCATGACTTCTTTTAATACAGGATCTGCTGCCATATCTGAGTGTACGTGGTCATCTAACAAAGCAACTAAATATTTTTTATCAACAACAAATAATCCAATAATAATACACACAATATCACAAATTGAAATACCTAAAAATTCCCCAGTCATCATTTCTAATTCATATCTTAATTTATCTGCATTAATAGCATTATCTTTTATTTTTTTATCCACCTTAGCCAATTGTTTTTTATGAAAATCTAATTCAGAGTTTAAAATTGAAATAAATGGGGAGGTCAGCGCATTTGAAGATATATTATTAATTAAGGCTACATTTTTTCCTTTAGTTTTAATTATCTGAGAACTATCTGTTGGCAATAGGGACAACAAAGCCTCTGTTTCAGCTACTTTTTGTTTTATTACCAATGACTCCATTCCCAATTTTGTACCAGCTTGAGCTTTTACATTAAATGATTTAAATGCTCTTTTCCCAGATGGATCATCTTTTGATAATTTAGAAGAGGGAAAGAAAAAAACTAAGTTCTTAGATATTATCTCTTGTCGTTTTAAATTTAATTGATGCCATTTTTTTGCTAGCTGCCCTAATGATGATAGCATTTTATTAATAATAACTGCCTCTAATAATGTACCAGAACTAGGAAGTTTTATTCCTAACTTATCTAAAGAAACTTTTGTCTCTTTAAAATATGTACTATTAGCTGTCGCGTTAACCATTCTTATTCTTATAACAGATTCAATAAATGGCCTTTTAAGAGTCGTAGTAGAATTTATCTTTTGTAAGTCTGGATTTAAAACAAATGGTTTAGATAGTGTATTTTTTTTAGGATATATGTCCCACAATGGTTGATATCCTAGTCGTCGTTTTCCGGCCATTGTAACAAATGGAGTAAGTTTTTTATATCTATATCTGTTTTTAACAATATCATCTTCTATTAATGTACTAAGAATAGTAGCAGAATTTTTATCAACCATTGTTATTCCCATAGGCTTATAAAAAGCTGCTACCATTCTATAAGACATAAGTTCTGTTCCTAAAGCATTCTCCATATCTATTAAGGTATCTTCTCTATCTTGAAGTTCAAATTTTAATTTTGTATCTGCCCCACTAGCATTTTTTACTTTAAGATTGGCAACTTCCTTAGCGTCTTCAATAGATATTTTACCATTTATTATTGGATGTTCCGATCCATCAGATGGCGCAACATAGCCGGGAGTTAACCTACTTACATTAGATAACTCCTCACTTAATTTCTCACCATCCTTTCTTTTTAATGTAACAAACATTGGAAAACCTATTAGTCTGTAAAAAGCATTAACTCTAGATTCGTTGGAAGTTTGTTTTGTACCCTTTTCTCCATCAGATTCTGATATAGTGACAGATCTAATGTTGTCAATCTCAGATAATATTTGTTTTGCGAATTTTATAAGATCAAAATTAATCATTTGCGCCTTCTCCCATTGGTTCGGTTGAATCATCACCAACATGCTCTCTAATGTCAACAAATCTGGCATCAACAAATCTAGTTTTAAGTGAAGTTCCATCAAATTCATTCAAAAAGCTTCCGCCCACCTTGGCTGATACTCTAGCTAAACCCTTATTATCACTAGTGAGATTGGCAGAGTAAACACCTGTTAAATCTCCATTAGAATCTATTTCTTCTGTCACAGAAGAAACAGTTCCTGTCGTAGAAAAGATTTTCACATTTAAAGTGCCGGAAGGTAATCCAATGCCAATTATTCCACCATATTTATCAATAGGGGTAACAGATACTTTAACATTATTGCTAACTGTCTGAACAGAAGGAGTAGCAGTTAGCAAAGATGCTTCTAAATCAATAAGATTTGGATATATATTCTTTGCTAAGCTTGTCATGTCATTATTTAATCCATTTAAAACATTTGTGATACAAACACTTGCTGTTGAAATTTTTGCACTAATTCCATCCGGATCTGCTATAACATCAGCATCAGTAATATTCTCTAATGGGGCAATACAATTATTTAATGTACTTAGCGTATTAGAAATATTTGGCAATGTGGGAACTGGTGGAATTGGGAATCTTGCTTTAGTAATCGCCTTAGTGGCTCTAATAGCGGGATGACAACCAGCGCCAATCTGATTATGTTTCATTAACATCGCATGATTGAAATCTAATTTAAAATCTCCATTTACTACATCAGTTGGTGCAGAATTTAATTTATACCAAACAAGATTTTTAGTTGAAGGATTCAAGGAAGTGCTTGCTGTCCAAGCACTTGTTGTTGTTCCATCAAGTACTACATTATTAGCATCATAAACACTTATTATCTTCCAAGTTCCAGCATTAGTCAAATTAGTAGGATCTAAAATTGTAACATATCCGTTAACATCAGAAGATGTAAAAGTAGCAGATGCTGAACCAAAACGAACATATCTTCCAGTAGCATCCACAGCAGTTGGAATACCAGATACATTATAAACAGATGAAAGATATCCATCAGAAAATTGAGTTGGCTCCAACTGAGTAACTTTTAACATTCCACCAGAAAAAATTTGAGTAACAATATATTGTGTACCTGAACTTTTTGGAATTGTTAAAACATATGGAGCATCTGCAATTTTGGTTATGCTAGATAAATTAGCATCACTAGGAAAATAATCTGATAATGTTGCTAAATCTGTGTACTTGGAAGTTGATGAAAAATATGTTTCATATGAACTCCCTCCAGAAAGATATGTTTTTAATACGCCATCATACCCATCAAGATAATAATTTTTTAAAACATCTGGACAAACAGATGTTTCGCAACAGGGATCATCATCATCACAAGGAAATCCCATTGCTAAACTCAACAAAGCTTGAATCATTTCAATGATTGGTTCTAATGGAGCCAATATTCCAAGTAAATTTAATACCTCTTTAATCATGGCCGTAATTTTAAAAGCAAGAGCAGCAATCGCGTCATCATCTTCGTTCTCTATGGCATTTTTAATATTTAGAATATTAGCTATAAGATTTTGAATTAAAGGAATTAGAACAGTTATCATATATGTTACAATAGCAATTATAATCTTTATTAAACAAATAATATATGCTAGAACCGCCAATTGTGGAAGAACCAAAATTAATTCCGGAATACAAACACCGAATAATTTAATAATTGCTTTTATCAAGGCAAAAGGATTTGTTAAGGCACAGATTATTTCTATAATACACATAATGACTTGAAGTATTGCCACTATTATAGCATAAACTGAAGCAAACATGTTTAATCCTCGTTGAAGATCTACAACAATGTCTCCCAAGTTCCACATATCTGGAGGAGGCGAAGCCTGTAAAGTTCCACCACCAGGCAATTTACATTTAGTAGTTTTTACCCATTCTGTATATGTTAATCTTTCATCTTTTTTTGGTTTTTGTAAGTCTTTATTATCTGCCATTCTTTCTCCTTATGTAATTGGCTTTCCGGGAATTCTAAGCATTTCTCTGCTCATATCGTCCTTAAAAAATTTAATTCTTGGAGCATCAATAGTAATAGCTGCTTTGCTCTGAAGATTCAAATCTCCTTTAGAATTTATATCTATTCTTTTAGATGAGTCTAATGTAATTCCAGAATCATCTATAATGATTATTTGATCGGCGGTTTTAGTTGTAGAGCCCTTTACTCTAATAACTACTTTTCCTGCCCTAAATCTTTTTGTATCTTTTTTTAAACCTTGTGTTCTAGATACACCACCACCAACAAATCGTGTATCAGTTTTATCCGAAGAACTACTTCCAACATAGTCATAGCCTCCAACTTCTAAAAACACAGAACCATCAGATTGAATTATAGCACTTCTTCCATATCTGTCTCTACCTAATCTAGCCACAATGCCACCGGCAGTATCAAGCATCCAAGAAACTCTGTCAACTGTATTAGCACCCAATGATAACTCAAGACTACCATCTAAACTAGCTTGTACACTTCTTCCACCAGCATTTGGATAGCTACTTAATCTTCCCGCATCATCTCTACTAATAAAAAAATTGCTAATTTTGTCCAAAGCCGTAGGCTCTTCATTGTCTATAGAAGAACTTACGGCACCACCATCTGCTGTAACAGATGGAGGAGAATTTGCTGACACATCTGTGCTAACTCTATTCGCATCTTTTTCCAATAAAGTAGCGGCAGTTTTTGTTATATCATGAAAAGCAGTACCTGCCTCAATTTCCTTAGGTTGTTCTGCTGCCTTAGCTTCATTCCATCCAGCAGAATCTCCAGATAATCTATTCTTGTACTTTTGACCAGAAACACTGATTCCTCCGGGGCCAACCTGGTCTAAGAAAATATCCTGCTGATTTTTCGCATCACGACTAATCGCTAATGAATCTGTTGTATTTATTTTTTTAGGATTACCATCTGAGTCAAACTCCAAAGAACTTGAGTTTTCAGCACGAGCTAAAACAGGAACATTCCCTGTTTCTGATGATGCTGGGATATTAATTTTAGTTACACCCTCTTTGTCAACAGCTACAGACCATTTACTCCTGTCTCTAGAATTATTTTCTGACAAGTTGGGCTTAGGAGCGCCTTTTAAAGTATAAGGTTTAATATTATCTGATCTGAACGAATATCCTTTTCTAGTATTAATTTCTTTGAGGAAAACTATAGTCCTTCTGGCATTATATTCTAATTGTTCATAATATTCTTTTTCATTTTTAGCACTAACTGCGGGCAATTTAGACTTATTCAAATCTAATGGGTTTCCAAAAAAATCAACTAATGTGCCATGAACTATTTCGATTAATTCATTTGGGTGATGTAAAGACATGCCAAGAACATTATTTCTTCTTTCATGTCTATTATTAGGGTCAACTTTACTTAATACACCCTCTTTTAATCTTTTAATTTCATCACTACTATTGGAAACAGCAAATTCACGGCCATATTCAAGAACGAGTTGTCTATTTTCTACAAAACCAGGATTTCTAAAATTTTTCTTATTTACATCCTTAATTGAGCCTTGTTGTCCAGGAGAAATGATTTCCACAGATTTTAAAGGATCTCTGCCTACTTCTTCTAAAAATTGTTCATAATCTGGATCAGTTAATGGACTAACTATAACATCCAAATCGTCTTCTGATTCTAAATTAGTATCTCTTCTAACCATACCATTTACAAAAAGACCAGCTTCAGAAATTATGTATTGAGTTGGCGGAATAACATTAATTCCGACTCGTGAAGATCGCGCAGAATCTCCACCAAGAAATGTTCCCTCACCAAAAGGATTGAAGGTTTGAATATTTCCTAAATTGTCTAAATAAACACCATTACCCTGAGACCCTTGAAGAAAAATTTCGCCGCCATCAATTTCTGGAAAAGGTAACATGTCTATGCTAACATCATCTATGCTTCCTATATCAGATGCGGAAAGTGCTCTTAGTGGTATAGTTGCTAAAGGTATATATCTTTCATATGATCCTCTATCTACGACAATAATTGTGCCTGGTCTAATACCTACAAAAACACCCTCTCCAAGTCCAGAAAATGGATGTGGAATGGATAATGTTGGACCCGGCTCCCCATCATCAGTCCAAATTGTTTCAACCGAATTTTGAGAATAGTCTACGCTTGTTACAGCTACTGTTCTAAGATAATTTCCTTCATGCATTTTTCTTTTTCCATCCACCAATTGGTACAGGTCTTAGTCTAACTTCTACTACTGTTTTTAATGTGCTATCAAGCGCCCAAGATTCGTTATTTGCCACTATACCTTGTTTTATTAAATCTCTTTCTAGCTTACTTAATTCACTTAAATCAAGTGTCTGATTAATCATTTCTGTATGAACTAACTTAGCATCAATTACATTTTTATTAGAAGAAACTCCTCCTACACCTGCAGTAGCGGCAGCAGCTCCAGCAGCGGCAGCAGCTCCAGCCCCAATAGGAGCTTGAGTAGGAGAAGGATTTTGCTTTGGCGATGCAAACCAATTTTTAACCGCATCAGTCTGAGTTTTTTGTTCAGATTTGTTGTCGCCAAAACCCATTATGTAAATCCTTGAACTTTCAAGAGGATTTGATGGATCAAGATTGCTTTTTGCTATTGCCGCAGCTCTTTCCAGTCTGCTTTGATTTCTAGCACCATTTGTTCCGCCTAATAAATCATTTGGTTTGCCAGGATCAAACTTTATTACCCCAAGCAATCTATCTACCCTTCCTCTTTCTCGCCTAACTCTAAAAGCTGTTTGAGATCCGGCCTTATTAGATAAGTTTTTGCCAATAATATCAAGCGGAGATGGTATGTATTCTCCTGGAGGATGACCATATTTTAAAGTTAGATTAGTTTCAAAGTTGCCACTATTATAATCAAATGTATGACCAATTCCTTCAACATAAAATAACATTTGTCTTTCATTTAAAAATACAACATCTCCCAATTGATAATATTCATTTCCTATGACTTTAACAGAGCCATGTACTAAATTTCTTCTCTCTCTTGTTAAAAGCATTTTAGCATAAGGAGCACATTGTGCCTCAGCACTCCAAAAGAACGGTCTATCAAAATTCTGCTCTGTTCTCCAGCCATATTGTCTCCATGTATCAAAATCTGAGCCCAAGGCGGTATAATGTGGGATACCTCCAGCAATATTACCACCCTTTCCAACAATAGGATCTGTCCCTGATACTTTTACAGAAGTAAATTTAGGAGGTTGTTCCGTAAATGATGAACTTTTTACGTGACTGTCCATAATAACAAATCTATCTTTAGACATATGCCCTAATGTGTTTCTAGTATTATCTTCTATTAATCTTCCATACAGACCATCTGGCTGGTTAATAGCATTTCTTATTCCACCAGTTGAAAGAGTCCAACTACCAGATGAAGATACTTCCCCTACATCTCTTCTTTGTTCTAAAGCTCTTCCTAAAGAGCGCAATGTCTTAGATCTTTGACTTACAAATCTCGCTATGTCAGAAACTATTTTTGAGATGTCAGTTGCGGGAGTTATTACACCATTTCTAGAAACACCAACCTTGGCCTTGGTAAAATCTTCAAAATCGCCAATAGGCTTACCTGTTAGTTTAGACAATTCCTTTACAGCATTTTCATAAGCGTCTTTACTTCCAAAATCTTTCAACTTAGCCTTAGGATCTGCTGAAGTAGATGAATAAACATTTTTTACGGAAGATCTTTGTAAATTATATTGCGCTTGGGCACTAAATAATCCAAGATTAGAAGCTTCTACAGTATTATTTTCTTTTTTAATTCTAGATAAAATCTTAGTTTTTTCTTCTTGACTAATTGCCAAGTCTTTATTAATAACTTGATTAATGTTTCCACTTTCACTAATAAATTGTATATTAACTCCATTTTTACCTAATATTGTGTTTACACTAGAGATATCTTTTTTTGCTCCCAATAATGATGCTTTTAATCTAATCCACCACTCATATCTCAAAACTTCATTAATTAAACTGGCCTCTCTGTTATCAAACAATTTTGTTAAAAACTCAGGAACCAAATTTGCTCCTGTTTGTTGACCATAATTAATCATAGCTTCAAAAACAGTTATTGGAGTTCTATTATATTGAGGAGGTCTAAATTCTAAATGACCTTGAGTATTGATAAAGAATTCAAAATTAATAATCTCAACAGCTTTTTTACATAACTGATGTACATTTTCCCATGTACTATTCCACATATTAGTTTGGCCTTTTAGTCCAATGGCCATTGCTTGAATATCATAATCTTTATCATACTCATCAGAAACTATAAAGAATGTCTTATCGCGATTATATACAACATCTTCTTTTCTTTTTAATGTAGTATGAACCAAATTATCGCCAAATAGTTTCACCTTATTCTTGTCATCCAAATTGCTTTCAAAATCAAAAGCAACATCATTTCCATGAATACTAACATTATGATCTTTAGCAGCGGTTTTCCCAGAAGCAACAAGTTCATTTTCTGCTGTTTTAATTTGATCCTCTAAATTTTTAATTTTAGCCTCTATGTTTCCAGAAAGATCTGCAGCAATTTTTGTTGGTACTTTCTGTTTTGTAGCACTTTTAGAATAAGGAGATTGTAAACTATATTTGGTATCAGTTAATTTGGCATATTCACTTCTCAGTCTAGTTAACTGAAATGATTTTTTACTTAACTGATTTTTATTTAAAATCATTTTATTAAGCTGATCTGGACTTATAGTACTTAGCTTAAATGGAACGAAATTTCCCTGAACAGAATTAATACTACCCTGAACTTCTTGTAAAACATGAAAGTAATCTTTACTATCGTTTAATAAATTATCTGGGATAAAAGCGCCAGTTCTCAAAGCACTATCAAGAAAAGAAACATAATTATAGGGTTGACCAGTAAATAAAATACTTAATATATTAGCTACATCCATATTATCAAAAGGACTATTAGAATGTAAAAAACCATGATCCCTTCTTAGTTGCTTGGCAGAAGTTTTTGATGAATCAAACTTGTTAGCTGTTGACATATTATACGCAACAGTTACAATTCCCTCTTTCCATTTATATACTAATCCTGGTACATGGTCTGCCAGTGTCATATTAACACCGTTAAGTCTTTTAATATCACTAGTTAAATCATTTTTATTTTCTATGGCTCCAGTACCAGTTAAAGCTCCATGATGAGCATAAAGTTTAACTTTTCCACTTAATCGTTTTTTATTAGCCTCTGTTAACCTGGGTTTTCCTACTGGAAGTCCAGTAGACACATCAGTGTCGAAATCAAAAGGAGTTAATGGATCATAAATTATTCCCTGAGTTTGATCTAATGAAGGTGCCGAATTAAATTGTGATATTTTTAACCATTCCATTTCTGTTGTGCCTTGTACTGATACACTATTAACCGATTCAGCACTGAATGAGTCTGTAGTATTAGAAACAAGACCAGAAATGACTTGCATTCCGCTATTATAAGTAGTTACAATTTTTTTAAATTGTGCAAATGGTATAAGTCTTCCACTCAAATCCCACTCCACTTTTAATAAGTTTTCATCGACTCCTGACTCATCCATTCCCAAACTATGTACAACATTAGCAATGCCTTCAATTGAAGCACCATTAGAATCAAATAACGCCTTGTCACTTGATTCTGTATCTCCACCCTCTCCAGCTTTTCTTGTTGCAGAATCAATAAAAATATGAACTTTATCCATTGGTTGAATAATATTTTTTCCAAGATAAGCAAAACGCATATTTTTTCTTACATATTCAGCACTTTTTTTATGTTTTTTAAAATTTAATGTTCCGCTCATTAAAGATTTCTTGGAGAGATTAGCATATGAATTTAAATTATTATATGTTGATGTAAATAAAGATTTTTCAGCCTCGGTGAGACTATGTGTAGATTCCACATTATCTAAATTGTCCAATGTTAATCCATATCCTATAGCATCAATAGTTGCCTTTACAGCAGGTTCATTTCCAACACTTAATGAAAAAGATATTTGGCTTACATTTCTATCTGTTCTTAAGGATGTTAATTTATTATCGGATGACTGAGCAGATGCTAAAAATACGCCAGAAGACTTATCGGCAACTGAAATTAAGCCAGATAAAACTGTATCCCTAATTGCTTTTTCAATATCTCCCTCAGTTACAAGCATAATGCTATAAGGGTCATCAATAGAAAGATTGAAAGTTCCCTCTCCACTAATATTTAAATTTGTAGAAAAGCTCACAACATTTGTAAGTTCAAAAACTCCTGTGCCAAAACCTAGTTCCTCTATGATCGGCAATGATTGATCTTGAAACCATGTTGATATACTTACAGGAGATCTTGCTCTAGCAATTTGCTCCATTATAAATGATCCTAAAGCATGTGCTCCTATTTTTTCTCCCAGTTTATCACTTGCTGCTATACCACCCATTACATCATTGCTTAAACTAGAAACTATATTTGTAACTAAGGCTGAGGTACTAAGACCTTGGGCAGCTAAATTACTTATTTTTGTCAATCTTTCAGAATCAGCCACTTGAGAAACTTTATTAGCAAATAATTTTTTAGTTGCTCTTAAAAGCCATAATTCGTCTGTATCCATTAAAGCAGGAATATATAAATTGCTCAAAGAAGAAAAGGCTCTCTTTTTAACTAATATGCTTGCTGTAGGAGTTTGATTATAAACTTCCCTAACGCTTGCATTTTCCAATGGTGGAATTTTACCACCGGAAATAGAACCTCCTGGGACTAATTGTTTTCCAGAATATACAAAATTAGGATCAAAGTTTCCGCCATCAGCACCACCATGACCAGCAATTTTACTAAAAATTCCTAATGCCATATCTGACATTTTATTAATTCCAGTAGAGCCACTTGACCCCTGAGATGGATCGCCCATTTCACCAAATATCCCAGTCATTACTTTTCCCAATGAACCTAGCCCATTACCTAAGTTGACATCTGCTTGCGATGATAAAATTATCATTATTTTTCTTCTCCAAAACTCATAGGCGTTGCGGTATCGCTCGACCTATAAAAATTTACATATCTGCCAGTTCTACTATTTGTAGTTCCAGGAGACCTGTGCCATGGCATTGTATTTACTCTAGTTCCTCTTCTGTCAGTAACTACGAAAGTTAAACTATATTTAAAAACACCCGGACCATCAGCTACTGATTCCGTTATACTAAAATTTTCAAAAAAACCTTTGAAAACCCATCCTTGATAAAATAGCTCCACAGATAGGGCCAATGATCCCAGTGTAGGAAGTACTGGAGGAGTAGAAGACCCACCAAATAAGCCACTAACAGCAGAACCTATCGCTTGCCCCATCTGTTTTTGAGAGCTAGCTCCCACTAAGTTACTAACAGAGCTACCAACAGAAAATGAATTTAATCTGTCAGCCATAGACTTAGCTACTTTTTGAAAAGCATTTTGTTCTGCCCGATATACATCATGAAGTATATTTATTCCTTCAATACCTGATGCCGCTGTTGAACCATCCATAGTAATTTTAGTTAACTCTTCTCCCCAATACTGAACAATATATCCACCTTTTGTTCTTTGATATTTTACAATTTTACGCTCATCAATTTTGAATTGCTGAGGATTAATATACATATCTACATATCCTTGAGCAGGAATGCGCCATTTAATTAATTGCCTAACCCTTTTTGCTGCAGGAGAATAAGGAAATCTTTGTAATATTTGATGTTTTTCAATAGCTCCATTGTTACTTTGATCTCCCGCAATTGAATCATTATATGCTGGAGGAGCACTGCCACGTCTACTAGTAGTCATATTTTATCCTTTTTTGTAAGTCCCAGTTCTTTGCCCAATGGCCTCATCTATTTTTGTTTTATTGCATTCTGGACAAGAAGTCGCTAGTTCTATTTTTATTGGTGTCGTCATTTCTTCTTTTATTTGAGCCGTATTGTTATTAAGTGCCGTTTTTAATTCGCCCATTACTGAAGTGGCTGCTCTGATGCCAATTGCGGCTCGTGGCCGCGCTGTAACATTTCTGGGAGTATATATTCTTCCAGCGGGCCTTTCACCCGACATATATCTTTTGGCAATTCTTCCAGCGGGCCTTTCACCCGGCATATATCTTTTGGCAATTTTTGCAGGAGATGTAGGACCGGCATATGGTTTAGGCATTGTTGGAACTTTTCTTTGGTCAGGTCTTCTAAATCCAAATTCCGCCGCCATTGGAGTGCCACCAGGAATTTCCCAATTTCTATTTTCTCCAGTCATTTGCTCTGCCGCTCGTTGGACTGTTCCTTGCACATTTAGAGTACCTGGTAATGGCATTGATCTTCCCTTTGTTGAACGAGCCGCTCTCATCCCCATAGCACCAACTTCTTTGCTAATAGGATCATTAAATCTATGCATCCAATTATTTATCGCATGAGTTGATAGTCTCATTGCTTGTGTCAATTTCTCCATTCCAGTAATATTTTGCTTTTGTAGTGAGGATCCACTCTTCATTAGATTGCCCATTTCTTTTGATGCTGTTACTCTCGACATTCCACCAGCTTGTGTTTGTTGAAGAACTTCCAATAACCTATTTTGCTGTTCATTTCCTTGTACACCAGATAGTTGACCTAGTAATTTTCTTTGTAATACAAATTGTGTTTCTAGCTCTGGCATTTCTACTGCTTGTTTTAATGTTATAATTTTGCCGCCAGCAAACTGGGAAAGTGTTTTTGTAAGGGCATCCATATTTTTGCCCATACCATCTGGAGACCTAAGAGCCATTTCCATTTTTAATCCCCCACCCAGCATACTTGATCCGGGAGTAGCTCCACTAATTTGAGCTATAAATGCTCTATGCTCAAGACTCATAGTGGCAATTCCTCTAGTAACATCGCCAACTAACTTGTTAATTTCATTAACTGGCACAGTTTTTTTTAAGGCAACATTAAAATTTGTCCATGTTTGAGCAGCGGCATCTGCCTTTCCTCCAAATATGGCCAAGGATTTAGATGCCGCAGAGATCTGCTCGAAAGCCAACTTTGCATTTACACCAGTTATAAGTCTAGCACTTTCCATGGTAGACAAAGAAGAAACGGCCTCTTTTCCCGTTTGATTAAAGTCTTTATATAGGGCATTAATTTTTGGACCTATTTCTGATGCCTGAAACCCTAACCCTCTTAGTGCTACGGTAGAGGCACGAGTTGGAGTAAGCATTACTCCAGCCAATACACCGCCATAATCTGACGCAGAGACCCTAGCTTCTTTAAAAGCTCCCGGCACACCCTTAACGGCTTTATCAATTTGAATTAATTCTGATGTAAAAAAACCTGTGGCAACAGCAGAGCGATGTAATGAAGCAGGATAATCTCTGGCTACATCATTTGCCTCTTTCATCCTTTCAGCATAAGTTTTTACGCCACCAGAAGTGGTATAAAAAGCTGTTCTAGCAACATCCTCAGTTTGTAATAGTTTTTTTAATGAAGTATTTAAAACACCGGCACTTTGTGACAGACTAGAAATAGACTCAGTTGCATCTTTTGTGGGATCAATTAAATTTCTAACTAGCTGGCTTGAAATAGTTGATAAGACAGTACCCATAACTTTAGTTAAATTTGATGCTCCAGCCGCACCAGCAGTAAAAAAGTTTTTAAAAGCATCTGTTAATCCGCCAAGATCAATACCAGCTTTTTGTAATCCTCCAGAAATTTTAGTGATCTTGGTGTCAAATTCTTGCATAAATTTAGAAGCAGAAACGGCCACATCACCAATCTCTTTTACTTTCTTTGTAGTAGATATAGCGGCATCTCCTAAAGTTTGTAAGCTTTTTTTTGTTTCCTCTATTCCACCTACCGGTATTATTGGCCCCACATTCATATTTTATTCTCCAAATGGAATGAATTCTACTTCGTCAAGATCATCATAAATATCTAATGGACTGATTTTATGAGCCTTCTCACCTTGCATATTATCGATATCAATTTCTCTTCCAAAAAGCTCTTTGACAGTTTGCTCAAACTCTTCATCAGGAATATCAATCGAATTCTCTCTCGCATTTCTAACCTGGTCGACGGCTTCTGGATTTTGGAACGCAGCATTATGTTCAGCAACATCTCTTAATAATTCAAATTTATCTATTTCGTCCTGTTGAAGCATCAAATTATACCATTCTAATTGTATGTTGCTAACATTACGAAAAAATTTGCTGTCAACTGGAATTTTAAGTGTCTTACAAATGAGCCATCGGAGCCGTTGACCTGGCTCCTTTATTATTTTTTTAATTCTGTACCAAAATCAGTATTTGCTCGTGTAGCCATTTCATTATAAAAATCCATTAAAGCGTGAATAACGGGCCATTGAAAATTAGAAATAATATCTTTTTTTAATACCATAACATCATCATCAATATCTTCAATTAAATTTTCCATTGGTATATTATTAACAGACTCTATGGCATGAGCTAAAATGGCTGAACTAAGAGATAAATATTTAGAATTATCTTCTACAAAAACTTTTTGTGCGTCCTCTCCTTCCATTTTACCAAGTGAGTCTCCAAATGTTTTATAAATGCCGCTCAATTCAACAGCACTTAATGTTCTCATTTTAAACAAGACTTCTCCAATTTTCAGCTCGTCAGTAATCCGTCCAAGCTCTAATAATTGAAAAAGGTCATTCTTGTTGATTGTTTCTTCTTCCTTATTTGGATCTGAAGACCCAAATGTTTTGTGAGTTATTTCCATAATACACTACTCCTTTATTAATAAGAGATGTGATTAGAAAAAGGTAGGTTAGTTAGAAAATGCTGCGTTGATAATTCCAGATGCATCCATTGTTCCACGATAACTTCCTTTGTCCGTGTCACGCTCTCTATCCTCTATTTGATAATTAATTCCGCGAGCGCCACCTTGTGCAACGTTCTCGCTATTGCGGGTTGTACTTACATCTTCTGCCGATAGGTTTGCATCTTGAGTAATAATATAATCTCCTGCATCATATGTAACATTAATGCTACTAAACCAACAATTAACAAATCTGTGAATAACAGACAGTGAATCATCCCCGCCAGTTCTATCGATTACTAAAATTTCAAAAGGTATTCTTTGGGATTTAACATTAACAAATCCTCTAGCAAAAGCCTCAGCTATACTTAACTGATCGAAAACAATTCTGCTAACAGTTAAATCAACTTCTGGTGCAGATTTTGGCACGATCTCCAAAATACCATCTAGCCCTATTTCCTTAACTCTTTCAAGTGTTCTTTTTTGACTTACAGTTAATTTTTGAATAGCGCCTACTGTTTCTGTACCAGCCTTGATGATAATCTGAGTTGACAGACCAGTTGAGATTTTGCTATTTAATGTGCTCCCGGTTAGTGGATAATTAGCCATTTTTTATATTCTCCTGATTGAATTTTTTTATCTTGGTGTTCCTGCTCCAAATAACTTTCCGGCAGAAGCCAGAGCGTCCTTTATATCTGTAGTAACGCCCGAATTATTAGAAAATGTTGATCCTGCAGGATCAAGTCTTCCTTGATAGCCTTTAACGTCGGTTGATCTTTCAATTGAATCGAATTCATACCCAATTCCATTTATTCCGCCGATAGCAGCACTTTCTCCCATTCTTGTAGTAGTTATTTTTAAACAATCAAATGACGCTGTTTGTATAACTAAAAAATCTGATGATTTATATGGTGTAGCTATGTCTGTAAACCAACAACTATGAAGTGTATGTAATACAGCAAGACTTCCATCACCCTGTTGCCTATCAATAATTTGAATATCGAAAGGTATTCGCTGAGCCTGAATATTGAAAAATCCTCTAGCAAAAGATTCTGTTATACTAAGACCATCAAAAACAATCCTTGTAGCACTAGCAGTAACATTTGCTGCTCCCTTGGGGTGATTTTCTACAAAGCCATCAGTTCCTATTTCTTGCCATTTAACAGTAGGTCTATTTTGTTTAATATCTAAGGTTTGTAAGGCTCCTACAGAAGTATTACCAACCTTTACCGTAATGAGAGTAGAAAGCCCAGAAGTTATTTTTCTATCTAAAGAAGATCCTGAAATTGGATATTTTGGCACTAGTAAGCTCCCATATTATACATTTTATGAACTCTGCTCGAAACATTTAAATAATTCGATCTTGTCTGATAAATCATCAAATTTTTCTTTAGAGCTAATAAATACATCAAAAAACCGATTAAGAGCGGCTTTTTCTCGGCCCACATCAACACCATTTTCTATTAAATGATTTTGATATGTTTCCAAAAAATTAGATCCAGTTAGTAGAATTTTTTCAGACAGCTCACCATAATAACTAGAAAATTCATAAAAACTCTGCATTAGATCTTCTACGTCCCTCATTAGATCAGAATTATCAATATCTGCCCTTTTTAAAATTTCATACATTTGAGATTCTATTTCATTTTTCATTTAAGTAATCCTTCATATTTTGTAAATTTAAAATGCTTTCTTAATAATCTAATTTTATTATTAGAATTTTCATAAATCCAAAATAAAATATTCTCTACCTGTTTTCCCATGAACTCTATAGTATAAAGTTTATTGCTTTCATTTATTATTGGGTGTCCAGTTTTACAATTTGTTGTAATTTGACCAACTAACCACTCTAAAAATAAGACTGAGCCAGAACAAATATTTAATCTCATCTTTTGATTATGTTTGTGCCACCCAATACTACCATCTCCATCAAAATACCCTCTTATGTAGTGACTTATAAATTTCTCAGGCACTTGCTTCGGCGGCTCTAAAATTAAAGATTTATTAGGAATAATATTAAAGTGTTTTTTTAAGTCATCAATCATCTGTTTAGAGTTTATATGGACAGATGAATAATGGAACTTTTCTCTTTTTCTATTGCTAATTTTATTATTTCCATTTATAATTTTAACAAAATTTCTTATATGATCCTTATCAACTCTAGAAAGTTCTATTCCAAGTTGATATTTGCTTATCCAACCGTCTGCTGCTATAAATCCTGCCCAATAACAAGACTCTGAAGTATATTTCGAGAAAAAATTATCGTCTTGATATCGAATTTTCTTTTTCTTAACCCCAAGCTTTTTAAAATTGTCTAATAGCGTCCAAATCGAAACATCGTATTTTTTCGCCAGATCTTTCAAATAAGCTCCTGACAAATATTCTTTAGAGATATTACTATAATTGAGGTCAAAACCGCTTCTTCCTGGAGATTTTCTCATTTACTTAAACTCAAAGCAGTATGTCTATGTAGTCAATAGGCCGACACTGACATCAATAAAAATCCAATTAACAGGATAGTTTGGCTGTAACTCTACAGCAATATTCCATTGTGATGGATCAACTGAATCTCTTGCGATAGTAAGATTTCTAAAATCTGTGATAATATTTTCAGAGATAAAAGCAGTTATTGTACTAATTGCCAAAGCAGTAAGTGAAGGCACAAGAGTTGGATCTTCTGGCTGTCCAACGAATGATAAGAAAACTGACCTAAATACTTGCGCCACCCTATCTCTGATAAATACAATAGAGGGTTCTACTTCTTCTGTGCGGCCACTTGATGTAGTTGTCTTACAATGCATCATTCTGCCACCACCAGTAACAGGCTCAAGTAATGTAATACCAGCATTTCCTAAAGCATCTTGAATAACTCTAGTATATACTCTTGTATTTGGAATTGAGAATCCAATAAGTGTTTTATAAGTTCCTGGCATGGCTAGATTTGTTGTACCACTAAACCAGCCACCAAGTGCTGCCGCCATCCAGAATCCATCAATGGTAGTTCTTGTGCCAGCAATAACCCTAAAAATTTGATCAGGATATAGATAAATTACGCGGAATGATGTGCCAAAGTTTGAACTAACACTGTAGTTAGCGAGGTCTTCAGTATTTCCGGCTAATACTTCTGCGGCAGAATCACCCTGAATTCCTTCAAGAACTCCAATATCTTCAACAGCCGCATTTGACTGACCAAGAACATTGGCCGTAGTTAAGCCACTGATGGCTCCCATAATCATCATTCTTTCTTTTTTATAATATGTAGAAGACATCTGTTCACAATGAACTCTCAGTGCTTGTTGAACAGCACTATAAGTTTGAGTTGGGAATGCTGTAACGATAGATACATCTTGAGTTTCAAGTGCGGCTAAGGCAGCAGACCAATTAGAGTCATAAAAATCACTATCAGTCTCATCAATATAAGTAACTTTTAGCCCCCTTTGTGCTGGAAGAGCCAAGTCAGTTGTTAATAATATTCTCTGTGATGTTCCCGAAGTGGCTACTAATTGCCATTGTGCATCTGTTTCACTAACAAAAGCACCAACATTTCTAGTAAGAACAACTGATGTTCCGCTATTTATAGATAAAATTGTAAATCTGCCTGTATTGGCAGCTAAAACATTTTGCAAGTCTATGCTTTTTCCAATATCATTGGCGCTAAATGAAGCAGAAGGACTAATAAAAGTACAAGTTAAACCGGCTAAAATAGGAGTTATTCTACCATCGAAACCATTTCCATCAATCTTATCATCGGAAACAACGGTATAACTATATGTATAGCTAGAAACGGCTGGATTCATAAAAGCAGCCATTAAGTTTGTCGAACTTCCAGTATCTTCGTAATTAGCAAAAGCAGTGGTAATAGCTGAACTATAGAATTGTACAGCATTTGGGAAAATTTGTGTTTCTACACCAGCAGAAGTCAAAATGAAGAAATTAATTGAAGTTCCCTGTTTCGGCTTTCCTGGCGCAGCAATATCAAAAATCAAATCATCGGCAAGAGCAGTACCACGAGCACCACCTTGACCAGTTGTCGCATCACGAGCAGGAAGAATCACTTCCGTTGTCCTTCTTGGAAGCGCAGGTTTTGCTTGTACAGCCATAACTGATGGCGCTCCATTTTCATAAGCTAATTGAGCAGCTAAAGAAAGAGTATTTGTTTCACTAGCGGCACCGTGTTTTCTAAATAGTTCTGAAGGTTCCGTAAAAATCTCGGGATCTTCTAAATCTATCTCTGCGATATATTCAGATTTAAGTTCATCACGCCCCTGTAAAACATTACTAGAGACATTTACAGTGAAATAATCACCAGCCCTAAAAACATCATTTGGAGCTAAGTTAAAAATGGAAAATTGTAATATACTATTATTTACAGAATATCCATCACTCTTCCATTGATAATCTTGACCATAGGAATCTACTTGTCCACCAGAGACACTTCCTGTTGCAGTAAATGTTGCTTGGCCCCTAATTGGGTTTCCGTTTCCGTCTTGAAGTGTACTAATACACTTAATAGTCCATGTTTCAGCAGGAGCATTTGCATCTTGAACACTAATACTCGAAAGATAACCATCTCCACGATTTGTAGTAGCAGCTAAATACTGCGTCCCTCCTTGATATTCTAAGGCAGCGCCTTGAAGCTCAATAAAGCCCGTTGTATTATCAACTCTGGCATCATATATATCATCGAAAGTAGTCGTAACATCAATTGCCTCTTCTAAGACATTTAATTGCTGACTATTTATATATAAATCTGTTCTACCTGCTACGATATTTGTATTAGCAAGTTTAAAATATCTACCATAGCCATCACTTGATGTGGCAGTAGTAGTATAATCTGGTTTGAAACCATCAGCACCTCCACCATTAGCAGAAGCTACTATAATTTCTTCTCTTCTTCCTTCTCCGATAATTGCCAGAGTTCTTATACCACCTGGAATGGATAAAGCTCTCTGTAGTGTGCGTACACGAGATATTGTACTTGGTTGAAAATAACCTGATATACCTGGAACATTTGGCATTTTTAAAAATCCTCCTGTGAACATAAAACTCTTCAAGGATATGTGTTATTATTAATAGAACTTTCTTGATTAATAAATAAAATCTCGTACTTAAAAAAAGACTGTTTTGTACTATTAATAAATGAGTATAATAATATGAAATGTTTAAATTGTAAATCAGTAATACCATCTCAAATCAAAATCAAAAATAAGATCGTCAGACTGACATCACGAAAGTTTTGTTTAGAGTGTTCTCCGCTTGGATCCAGAAACACAAGGCAGTATATTATAGATACTAAAGATAATGAGTCTTATTGCCCAAGATGTCAAAAAATCAAAGAAATTGGTGAATTCTATAATATTAATAATAGAGTGGCCTCTTATTGTAAATTATGTCAACAGGATGTAAAAAAGATTAAGGCAGAAGAAAAACTACATTCTCTTATTGAGATGAAAGGAAGTATTTGTGTAGATTGTGAGATAGTATTTCCCACACCAGTATATGTATTTTATAATGGCAAAAAGAAATTTCCTGTAAGTAAAATACAACATCTTTCTATGAAAAAACTAATAGAAAAACTTGAAAATTATTTTTTGATTTGTAGGAATTGTAAAGCAGTAAGGGAATGGATTGCATCAAATTGAGTTTTATGATAAGATTAATTGATCTGTAACTGACACGCCAGAGAATCCATAATCAACATCAAAAAGCCCGTACTCAAAACAAAAATTAATAACTTCTGTAAGGCTAGTTACTGGAATTTGTCTACGCCATTCTGAATAAGTTTCCACAGTAATTGATTGCATATATATATTTTCATTACCATATTTTTCTTCTGATTCGGCTCCGTATGATACACCCTTAATAAATAAACCACCACGATAAAGTTTTTCTCTAGCGACATTGATTAAAAAAGACGCCACAATGTCTGCCAACTCTTCTCTGTCTGGAATACTTTCTGTAGAGATTTTTACATCAAAAGATTGCTCCCAAGCACCAGCCATAATCTTATGTGTTGGAACTCTAACATAAGACTCATTTCCATAACCGTCCATAACCAAATCAACTCTATATTTAGTTGTCTGATCATTTTGATTAAAACTTATTGGCTTATATCTTGCACTAGAATGTCTAACTGTAATAGATGGCCAATATCTTTTATCCATCCGAAATATGTCTCCAATATGTATTCTTGTTGTTCTTTCCTCTTGAATATCTGGAGGAAGATCTGTGACATTTGGAGTTAATGGAAAGCCATAAGCGTTAGTACGATAAGTATATATCGTATCTTGACGAAAATACTCTCTCAAGGTATCTATGAGCAAGTTTTTACCCTGTGCTACTGCCACTTGCTGAACGAAATCATATAATCCAAATAAATCAGAATATACACGATGTGATGTCGAAGATGTCATTTTTAAAATTTCCTTAAGTATTGGGCAAACTTGTCTTTGTCATATTTTGCCCTTTTTTTTAAATTAATATTAACAAGCAGCCATTGATGATTTTCCGGAGCAAATGCTGCCTTAATATGAACTACATTATTTAAATCAAAGGCAACTAGAGGAAATATATGATCAATATGATAATTTTCTATATCGCCGGGACATTTTCCTAGATATTCAGAAATTTTTTTATAATCTATGCCATATTTCTTTGAAGATTTAATTTTCCCGTATTTTGAATATAATTTTAATCCACGAAGCAATGAGGCCCTCAATTTAGAAATGGTTCGAAAACTTTCATCATTTCTATATCTATATATATTATAACAAGAATTACAAATTGGGCCATCTTTATAATATCTTTTAACAGACTTATTCCTATTACACATAAAACATATTTTTTTTGGTGGGTCATAGCACTGCTTACAAATGGAACCATATTTTGTATTCTTATGTATGTGTGACTGTTTCTTACATATTGTACACGTCTTACAAGGAGGAATATAATTTTTTTGATAACAAGTGCTACATAATAATATATTATTGGTTCGTTTTCTAATAATTTTGATATTGCCACAAGTGCTACATTTTTTTTTTGGCCTAGATTTATTGTAACATGATTTACAAATTGGCTTACTATTAACTCTTCTCTGAACTGTTTTATTTAAATCACAAATATTACATTTTTCTTTTGGCCTAGATTTATTGTAACATGATTTACACAAATTATATCCACCATGAGCAACATTTATTTTTCCACATGAACAATCTATTTTTCTAATTTTACCCATTTAAGCTCTCAATTGCTAATTTTTGAACCATTAAATATTAACCTCTTTATCACTTGGGTTAACTTCAAAATTTATATTTTTATCAATTTTAGGATCTTCATTTAAACAATGAACGGAATATTTACCAGGGGGCATGAAACTTATATATTGACCCGCTTTATTTGTAATTGTATTCTTAAAAGCATTATTTCTATCATCATAAAAAGTTATTTTGACGCCACTTACTCCCTTATTTTCTTCGCTTTTTATAGTGCCTATTACCCGAATATTTTTTGCTGGTTTGTCGCCAGGATCTTCTATTATCTGTGGAACATTTGGTACTTTCATTATTAAAGCTTTTTTATCACCAACAGTAGCTACTATATCTTCTTTTTCTCTTAGCTCTTTTAAAATTAATAAAATCGCTTCTTCTAAATTAACCATTCTGGTGCTTAATGCCTTTTGGCCATTATATAATTCTGATAATAGCTCAAAAGCCGATTTCTCTTTCATTTTATCTCCTTACAATGTGTAGTTTATTCTAATAGCATAAACATTTACTGTCCATGTCGCAGAATCATTTTGTAAAAGAAAATATATCTGATGTGCTTCCCCTCTATTCATATATTCTGTAACTCCGGGGGTTAATGTGTGAACTTGATTGACACCAGCAGACCCAACATCTGCCTCTGCAACAACAGCCGAGCTTGTGTTAACAACGAAAGGTTCAGTTTTACTCCACCGCGTCCTTAAACACCCAGCAACTCCAGCATTGGTGATACTATATAAAATATCAACACTATTTATTACTGCACCAATTGGAACAACAGATTCATCAAATAAGAAAGATGCTGTGGCAAATAATGCATTATAGGTGCCATGTGTTGCTTGTAGATAATCTATTGATGCAACCGCTGGAATTTTGTTCCAAGAATGAGTTACTCCATGAGTATTATCTGTTGAAAAATTAGCGTTACTTATTCCCAAAACAGTTCTATAATAAGCACCCTTATTTAGCTCTTCAGTACAAGCAGCTCCGGATATTAATATTGCTCCAGCCGCTGCTGCCACAGTTCCAGAATTAAATGTATTTCCAGTAATAAATCCACTATCGCCAGATAGCTCTAATGGCGGTGCCGCCGCATTAGTATAGTTATTCCCCATAAAAATATTGCCAGTAATATTAGCATAATCCATGGCACAATCAATATTTGTAAATGTTGTGGCAGATGAAAACGAACAGTGATTATTGGAAAATGTTAAATTTTCGTTTCCTATAATTGATATATTATCCATTGTAGGTACTGCCTCAATATTAGCAAATATATTTCCATCAATAATAAATGGCCCAGAACTAGCATTTCTAATTCTTAAAGTAGCTAGCCCAGTGCCAACATTTTCTAGATTATTGCCAGAAATGATCATATATGTACACCAATCAACCGCATCAGCAATATCTATACCACCACGACACTGTATGGTTATATTATTTTTAATATTTGACGTTGTGGCCTTTAGCATTGTTATGGGTTTCTGAAAAACACCACCATAAAAATTCTCCAACTTATTGCCGCTTATATTTGCGTAATAATGATCAATTATTCCACTACCTGATCCTCCATATGAAATGCCAAGACCGAATCCTTGATTTGATGTAGAAGTATTTACCAAAGTATTATTATTTACACTACTAAGAATACTAGCATTATCAATAAGAATCATTACTCTGTTAGCACTTGCGGCATCAGACGATATAGAAGAAATAATATTATCATTAATATTAACTCTAAAAGCAGAGTTTATCACAATTCCATCTGTACTAGCTGCTAATGTATTAAATCTCATCTGATTATGATGAATATTAACATTTATAACATAATTTAATTGAATTCCAAATTCTAAACAATTGTCAAAATAGCAATTCCTAATTTCCGCAACAGCGCCACTTGACACATTTATTATTGCTGTTCCACAATTTATAAATCTACAATCACTTATGAATAATCCAAAAAATTGATCTATGCCTATTCCATAAAAATCTGTAGTTGAAGGTGTGGGATAAGTAAAGGAACATCCTTCTACTCTTAAATTGCCCACATCAATAGTTGAGCCGCCAATAAATCCAGCAGACATATCAGTTGAACTTGCTGCAGCCTCAAAAGCAATATTTTTAATTGTACAATTGTCTTGGGGAATTAGTACTGAGGAACCTGTAGTATTATTCGTCACATTAATTCTAGAACCATATGTAGAATTATATCCATCCATATCCCCCACTAAAGTTATGCCATCTGGCAAAGTAGTAGCTCCAAGATCAGATACATCATATGTTATATCTCCACGAATTCTTATTGTCCGAGAAATTGGATAATTTGTTGAAATTGCGTTAAGATAATTTACTGCGGAACCTATTGTAGCAAAACTTCCATGCGTAATGTCGTTATCTTCAACAATTAATTCAACTTTGTTATCAAGATTATTAACAAATCTTCTATAATCTGTAATTGCGTCAATAGACCCAGCAGTTACGGCAACTTGGGCAATCATAGTTTTATCTTCGCTTATAATAATTTCTGCAAGCGAAGGAGTATAATTAAATTCTCTATTATCAATGAGAAAATTAAATTCTCCATTATTATCTACAAATAAATTATAAGTAACTACACCGGCAACATTTGGGATATTAATAGTTTTTGTTCCTACATTCTTAACAGACCCATCAACTAAAATCTCTCCACCATAGGCATCAATAGACGTTGACCCTTGAGGCGCAACATTAAATCCATATATAATGCCATTTCCTCTTATTCTTGATAACGGATAAGAAGTATAGTCTCTTATAAAATCTGTTCTAACATCTGCTCTTCCAATAGTTCCAAAAAGTCTACTATCAGTTAAACTAGTAAATGTAGTTAAATTATAAAGAACGGTTCCTGTTTGAAGATGAAACTCTTCACTAATTCTATCTTCCACATCACAATCTAAAATTCCATCACCTACTCCAAGTGGAGCTATTACCTGAACTTCGATATATGCTGTTCTTGAATTATCATAAAGTCTAAAAATTTTTCCAATTGGAGATGCCGGAACATCTACAGTTGGTCCTTCAGTTCCCGGAGATAAGCCTACGAGAACTCCGACTGGCTCTCCCAATTGTAATGTGTCTTCAGAAACATCATAAACAACTCTTACAGTGTTTTTAGTAAAATTTCTAGAAACGGCAATAATGCTCACTTTATCTGCGAGCGTTTGGCCAACAACGACATTATCAGTATATTGAACTCTTGGAATCCCTTTGAAATATAAATTATTATTAATTTTAGAAACATCAACATATGTCTCATAAAAAGTTCTTGATGTTGCGGGAGCATCATAAAAAGTATCAGCATAAACTCTTATTGTTGCGCTATTTCCAACAAATCCAGCAGCATTTATAACTGTAATAGTATTATTTATAATACTAGAAACTAAGTATGTGCCATCATCTGTTCCATTTTCAACTCTGATAAGACTACCAATAGTAACTCCCAAAGATAAAGGAGTTGTTGCTGTAAAAGTTATAGTTGCTCCTCCAGCCGCCAGAGTTGCCGTTTCATTGATTAGCAAAGCCATGCCCGTCCCCTCATAGCCATCAACATAAGACTTTCTTTCTGTATGAGTATACCAAGTTAATCCCTCAGAAAATCCAAGAGCCGCCCAAGCAGAATTAGATGCTGGTGCTGCAATTCCAATATAGCCATCCTGTAATGGTTCATCCAAGGCAATACCAATCTCACTTTCATATAAAAATGCAACTAGGGGAAGATTTTGATCTACAAATTCTGTATTTATAGTATCAACTATAATTTGCGGTGTCCAATCTACCGCAGTTGATATGGCTGTTAATCTTGCCTCTAAATCAAATGTATAAGTTCCAGTACTCCAATCAATTCTTATATTTTCAACTGAGCCATTAACAATAAGACCAGGATTTAAGCCACTTCCGACAACATATGGAGCGCCAGGATGAACAAGAGTTACAACCTTTGGAGCACCAAGAGTTCTATCTTTTATAGCATTAGCCAATACTGAAGGAGAAGATGCTTCTTCTGTATTTCTATAAACAGCAACAGTAGCAGCAGCAACTAAGTCTGCTGGAACAGATCCTTGAATATATACAAAATCAAACAAACCAACAGTATCAATTCTATCAACTTTAAAAACATAGGAAGGAGAAGTGCTGATAGCACCGTTTGTAATAATAATAGTATCATCTCTCTGAATATTACCAAATCCTGCTGGAGATGCCGTATATCTGATAAATCTAGTGCCAGCTACTTGAGTTTCAATAGCTGCTGATCCCACAACAGTAATACCATATTGCGTATTATTATAAAAAGTTTCTTGAGTATTTAAAATACCATTGCTATGTTGCCTATCCCTATGCCGCGTAAGTTCGGTCATTTCCAACCGATCAAGTGATGCTAAAACCTCTTGAACATCATCGCCAGTTGCTCCAAGAAAATTGGTATCATCTGCGGATATAGATGCTGCCGAATGAGCACCAATTCCAGTTGATCCTATGCCATGAGCAATATGTCCACTCAATCTCTGAAATATATCTGATAAAATTCCCTGAGCATTATAACCATCATATGGAGCAGTATATCCATCAATGTCAGAAGTCCAATGTCTCCCATAACTACTTGGATGGCCAGTATGTTGAGCTAAATTTGATATATCTTGTGCTACTTGCTGAAATAAAGTATTTACACGAACTCTAAGTGTATCTATCCATGTTTTTAATTGCGCCGTACCATAATCCAGATCTAACTTTATCTCTTCAATTCCTGCATTATTACCGATGTCATTATTGGTGATTGGCGATCCTGCCCAAAGAGTAGCAAGAACACTTGCTTTTAAATTGCCATTTGCATCCAATGCCGTATTTAATCTTGTAACTAAGTCAGTGGCAGAACCATGAACTTCTAGTCCGAGAGTTCTTTCCATTGCGAAAACAGCATCTCTTAGTCCATTTATTGCATCTCCACCAATTTCGGTTATGTTATTATCGACTCTTGGTATTTGAGTATCATTATCAAATGAAGTTGGGAAATTACTAGCCATATTTTTATGCTCCTAATATATTTATTATAATAAGTTTTTATTCGTAGATTTAGAAAAATATTGAATTTTTAGGCTTCGCCGTCTTCTTCCCTATTTGACACTTCAACTGTAGTTTCTACGCCAGAGGTTTCTTCTTCAGCCACCACAGCATTACTAATTTCTGCTCTGTTTTGCCAAGAGTTACCAGCTATATAGGCACTTATCGTAAGTGATATGACAGTAACCCACTCAGCACCAGAAAGTATCTTGAAGATAACCCCAAATATTCCAACTATCGGTGGAACAAAGGCTCCAAGTGTCGCTAAAACAATTATAAAAACAACCAAACTGAATTTTCTAGATTGCATTTTTTCTGTAAATTTCATATCATTCGCCCCATTTTGTAATTAAATTAAAACCATCAGACTTAATTAACTTTTCTGAGAGTTTTATTTGCTATTGGATTTAGAATAATTTTTAATCTTTCTATATTATATTCCACTCATAACCATCTGATAGGAGAGTATAAGATGTGTACTGAATATTAGTAGATAAATTTGCCGCCCCATCAATTTGTCTTCCGCCATATCCCTCTATAATCATATCATTGGCGGCAGCATCTATTTTTTTAAATATTAATGACGATCCAGCTAACAATGTTTCATTTTCTGGCAATGTAACTGTTACATTCCCGAATGTTGTATCTACCATTGTTGCCCCATATCCATCATCAGCAACCAGAGCAACATCTCCAAATAAAGAATTAAAAGAATAAGGTGGTATCTGACCAGCATATGTAATCATGGGCTCTACCCCTGCCGCAACTATTGTTGATCCTATAGCTTCATTAATAAATGAACGAAATACCCCGCCCTGTAAGTCATATTTTATGTCTGTATCAATTTTATTTATATTAACATTAATTGTGTCATTAGTCATATAAATTGCTGTTTGGCTAAGGCCAACGCCCTCAATAGATTTTATATTTCCACTTATTTCACCAGAAAGTTGCGCTATGCCATATGTATTAGCACCATTGAGATATATAGATCCAATATCTATAACCGCATGCCCAAGACCGGTTATTAAGGAGCCTATAGCAAAACCATTATTATCTACTGTAATTTTATTACATTTAATATTTAATACTTCATTGGCACCAGAATCAACATTTAAAAAGCCTACCGACTGTCCTTGAAGCCTTACGCTATCAACTTTAATTATTGCATCATCTGTTAGGCTAGCAGCATTAGTTCTTAATACAGCACCAACATCATTTCCGGGGTTAATTTGCCCAAAAACAATTTTTGAATTGCTATTTAGTGTAATAGCATAATCTACACCAAATACGCCATTTGGTGTAGACAAAATGGCATTGGGTGCATAAATACTTATATATTGGGGAACATCTAAAAATTCATTATATGTTGCGCTATCTAAACAAACAATTGTAAACTCATTCCCAGACCCATATCCTTCTATAACATTAATAGCATCCGTAAAGTTATCAAATCTTGAACCAATATCATAACCATCAAATATGCTTGGAAAAGAATATCCACCAGAACCAACAAACATTATATTATTTTGTAAGGGGCCTCTTAAGCCAACTAAGCCAGCCTGTGTAAATTGTGTAGCATTTCCAACCTCATCCATATTAAAAAGTTCTAGATTTCCCTGCGTAGGCTCACTATATAAAAAAGAAGCTCCGAGTTGTTGGAAAGGAGGGTCTGCCATTTCTTCAATTAATAGACCTTCCCTAGCAATTAAGTAACCATCTACATTGACATTACTAGATGCATTAATATTTCCGGTAGCATTGACATCACCACCACATCCAAGATTGCCATTAGCATCTATGTTACTCTGAGAATCTATATTTCCTTGTACATAAATATCATTGCCTATATTAGTATCATTATCTACAGTTATGTTATTTTTTACTCCAATGCTATCATTGAAATTAGCATAACCATCTACATTCGATGTTCCATGAATTTCACCATTTCCATCTAGTTCAAAATCACCAAAGCCATGAATGTTTCCCGTTAAATCTGATATTCCAGTTATAAAAAGATTATTATCTACAGTTATGTTATTTTTTACTCCAATGCTATCATTAAAATTGGCATAGCCATCTACATTCGATGTTCCATCAATATCCAAATTACCAACCACATCCAAATTTCCTTGGCCGTCTATATTTCCTTGTACATAAATATCATTGCCTATATTAGCATCATTATCTACAGTAAGATCAACTTTTACTCCCAAAGAATTGTCGAAATTTGCATATCCATCAACATCTAATTCACCAGCAACCCCAAGATCTGATTGAAAATAACCATCACCAGCAACAGTAGCATTACCACCAATAAAAGCAAATCCTGGAATAATTAAATTAGTTAAAGGAAATCCAGATAAATACCCATCATCAGTTATTTGAGATGATGTTCCATAACTGTCTCTATACATTAACTCAGTTATTCCACTAATATTTTGAGCATATAAATATGCTTTTCCTAAAACATTAGGGACATCAACAGATGATTGTGCAAATAAACCAATTCTTCGCAAACTGCTTGCTGTTGCCAAATATCCATCATCTGTTATTTGAGTAATTGCACCAGCGGCATAATCATCTTGATAAAATAATTCTGTTCTGCCAGTCGCAATACCATATGCATCATACCCATCATTTGTAAATATGTGGCCAGAATTAACAATTATTGGTGGATTAGTTGTTTGATTTGGCAATCTTAAAGTTTCAGTTGTGCCAAGCTCTAATTGTTCATTTGCGCCATCATTTAGCTCTTGTTTTTCTATATTTAAGCCTTCAGAAATTTTTGGATTTAGAAAATTAAAAATTGTATCATTAGCACTTACTTTTAGTCTACCATCAGATATGGCAGCAGCACCAGTCTCTAATGCTTCTATTCTGGCATCAACTGTTCCAAAAGTAGATTGGGGACGAATTCCTAGAGTTTGTTCAATTTGAATTACGGCAGACCTTAAAGCGTTATTATCATCTGCTACAATCTCCTCAATATTATCCCTAACTAAACGTATTTGAGAGTATCCGTCAATTCCATTAGGATATATACTTGTTCGTGGCATTTATTTTCTCCATAAATCTTTATTATATTAGTAATTATTATAAGAATTTCTTGATTTTATTAAACTTCCTATCTAATATAGTATTAATAGTACAATTTTTAAATAACCATTGAACTATATTAGGCACTTGCTTGTTTCCAACATATCTTAAAATATAGATATTGCCCTTTTGCCGAATTTTAGGATTTCCTATATTATTGTTTTTTTCAAAATTCTTTTTTATCCAGCTAAGCATTTTGTATGTTCCAGCAATTTCTAATCCGATATCTTTATCACTATAAAAATATGATCCGTCGCCATCTATATATCCACGTACAAAACTATTTATAAATTTTTGAGGAATATTAAGAGGCGGCTCTAAAATCAAAGACTTTTTTGGAATTATATTAAAATTTGTTGCTAAATCATTATTCATTTCTTTAGATCTAAATGCTATTGATCGAGAATTTTTATATTTTTTGATTTTGCGATTATAACCTATCACAGTTCCAAATTTTGCTAAGTGGCCAATATCTTTTTTTGACAATTCTATTTTCAAACACCCCTTACAAATATTTCCATCAGCCGCAATGAACCCTGCCCAATAGCAACTATTTATAGAAAAATTTGAAAAAAAAGAATGTTTTATTGCTCTATTTCTCATTGACTCGGCAAGAGTTCTGATTTTACCCATTTTATTAAGTCTATAATTTATCCTTTGAGCATTAACGCCCAATATCTTACCTATATCATTACATGACCTACCAGCGACATATAAATCTACAATCTCTTCATCTAATATTTTTTTATATGATGTGTCAATATCATTTATATTTAAATATTTTTTTATTGTGCTGGGACTTTTATGATATTTCTCACCCAAATCTCTTAAAGACATTCCTTCCTTTCTGTCTTTAATAGCATTCTTAATATTAAAATCCATGTGTGTGTCCTAAGATTGTTTGAATAACACCATTGACAATAACATGACTATGCCCACCATTACGAGAAGTTACGCCATTATAACTGGCCAAGGCCACCCCAGGCTTTAGAACTATAGTATGGCTATGTATAGCTATTCCACGAGCACCGCCAGATGTAGTTGCCCTTGTCGTTGGATATTTGGAAACATCTCTCTGTGCTCTAAATTGATATATAATATCTGTTTTGGTTAATCTTTTCATTTGAAATTTTTGAGCGCCAGATCCGCCAAAGAAAGTTCTATTTCTTTGTACATTGAGTATTTCATATCTAAATTCTTCTGTATTGTCCTCATTAAACCTAACTAGCATATCACGGTCTCTTAATCCTGGAAATGGTAATGTCCAAGCATTTGGCTCATATAATGGGTCGAATCCTTCCTTGTCACCAATATTTAAATCTTCTGTAGTATTGTCAACGCGAACTAAAATTCTTCTATCTGACCTTCTGGTATTAAGAAATTGTGTGTAGCCTCCTTGGAATCCAACACCGAAACAAGTAGGACATCTGGCCTCGGGATGCTCTCTACGATGCCTAAAACAATGACATCTAATTCCCGTCCATACTCTTCTCAGAAGAACCATTGGCTCCCCTGTTGTTTCCAATAATAGTTCTTCTCTTTGAAGCATATGGTTTCTTACGTTAGTTTCTTGAATCATATATCCATCTCTATACTGTAATCCGCCAAAGTAAGTTCCTGAACCCTGGCCTTTCCAAAAACTAGCAGGAGATTTTGTTCTATAAGTTCTACAATGATCAAAAGAAGGAAAGTCTCCTGAGGCATCATTATTGCTTAAGTCTGTATTAATAGAATCAATATTTTCTTGGTGATATCTCCAATAGCCATCTATTCCATCAAGATTTTGATTTGCTCCGGGTCCATTACTGTAATAACTATCATAACCATCATAACCATCACGATAGCCATCTGCGCCATATCCATCTGTAAGAACCCATGTGGCCGCAAAATTAGGTTTTTCCCATGCTGGTGTAGCTTGAGCTATCGTAGTATTTTCATCCTCAATACCATTCCAGAGCTTCACAGACGCTCCAGATAGGTGCGTAGCAGCAATAGAATCTCCATAGCCTCTACCAATAGCAGAAGTTACAAAGGCTGCTGGAGAGGCTTGTAAGCCCGTATAAAGTATCCATTCTTTATCAATTATAATTATGCCAGAACTTGGAAATCCCGCAATAGAATTAACTGGAATAGTAGTTGCTGTTGTTGAGATATTTGAACTCAGGGCAATAGATGATGGATAGAAAAATAAATTAGAGCCAGCCATTCTTAAGCCGCTGGGTAAGTTCATTATAGTGGTATCTACTTCAGCCGCCCTAACAAGAAAAAAATGAGTATCTCCTGGTCTTAATCCACCTATTCTAATAGATCTTGCTGTTGCTAAAAAAATCGGATCACTGTCTAGAAGATTTCTTCTTAAAGTATTATAATACACATTATAAAAAATTGTATTTGAGCTATCAAAGACAGAGGCAGTGTTCCATTCTAAAACAACTTCTGTTCCTACATCATTATTCAAGGCGGCAGTTAATCCAGCATCTGTTGGGGTAAATCTGGGAAGATTATCAGCACAACCAAATACTCCAGTAGATGGAACTGGTGTTGCTCCAGCGGCACCATAATTTGTTGTAAAAAAGCTATAAGAGCTAGTAACTAAATTATTATATCCATCTCTTATAGATAATACAACTGAGATTTCTGAAGAGTCTGCTAAAAACGAAGGAGATTTTGGATATATTCCAATTAAATAGTGATTTAATCCAGAAAATACTTGTCCATTATAATCATTAACAAATGTATTATTAGTGATTGCTGCTGTGCCATTAATTGTTGCAGATAAAGTATTTATATTTAATCCATTAGCATCAACATTTGCTTTAAAACTAATAAGAGTTGTGCGAGCAACTCCTGTTGCTGCTGATGCAGGAAATATTTCTGAAAAATTTGCCATTGTATTTAATTAGCTCCTTTAGTAACTTAATTGATTTGCAATCTTATTAATTGAGTCGAATCTTGATGCTGTTTTGTCTGATTTCCCCTGATTCCATTTTAACTTGTAATAATTATCACCATAACTATTATTACTAAGTGCATCCTGCTGTATTTTAAAATATAAGTTGTGAAGATATACAGAATCAGTATACATAATGCCCGATTCACTTAGGTCTAATCCATCTGGGTCTAATCCATCTGGGTCCAACTCCTCTATAGCCAATTTTGCTGTTAATTCTTTTGCCAGCTCCAGATAATCATTTTCTAAACCAAATCTAAAAAAATCTGTATTCCCTTCTTTTGCCCATTTTTCTGCCAACATTCTTCCTAATTCCGGATATGTTTTATGTAAATCATGATTCCAAAAATCTACATTCCCTTCTTTTGCCCATTTTTCTGCCAACATTCTTCCTAATTCCGGATTTATGTATTCTGGATATATATAATGTAATCCATATAAAAAGAAACTATGGCCGTCGCTTTTAGCCAATTTTTCTGCCGCCACTTCCCCCAATTCTGGATATGTCTTATATAGTTTATAATCAAAGAAATTTACATTTTCACTCTCACTTTCAGCCCATTTTTCCGCTATTGGCCGTAATTCTTTATCAGCAAATTGCTTAGTATCATCTCTTTCTGTTTTCTCTAATATCTTTATTAGTATATCTATTTTATTTTTTTTACTATCTAAATTTTGTTTTAGTTCCTCGGGAGACATAGTTTTTAATAGTTCCTCAAATTTTGTCTCCTCGCGTCCCTTATTATCTTGCTTTATCGCAGGAACTATTTTATCATAATATTCTCCAAGTGCCTCGCTAAGAGTTGCTTCATCTATTTTCACATCTTTAATATCACGAATGTCTACATTGATATTAGAACCTTTCTTAACAGCTACATAAGCATATTTATCATCATTTTCTTTATTTATAATATAATATAGATATATATTTTTAGAAGAATAAGTTACGAACATATTATTTTCTTCTCCCGATGTACACCACTGTGTCCCAGAACCGAAGTATTTAGAAGCTTGTATTGTCCCTGGTAGAACGACTAAGTAATTCTCATCTTCAAATATAATATCAGAATTTTCTCTTGCTGTTTTTTCAGTCCCCTTCGCCTTCTCTCGTTCTTCAATAACTTTACTTATTTCTTGCCTTACAAAGCTCTGAAATGATTTAGGTTCTATATTATTAAGAAATTTTC
>Ga0098044_1000058_pt1 | contig 56916 bp, 83 predicted proteins | sample 10_taG_FD_75053 | JGI IMG/M metagenome (GOLD analysis project Ga0098044, IMG submission 75053) | Marine viral communities from the Subarctic Pacific Ocean - 10_ETSP_OMZ_AT15264 metaG | ecosystem: Environmental > Aquatic > Marine > Oceanic | place: Pacific Ocean | collected 2015-01-16 | reverse complement strand
TCTTGGAGTAAGAGGCGATGGGTCATCTAATCCTTTTGATGGCAAAATGACTGAAGTCCGAATAACTAATACAAATTCTTTTAGTGCTTCTCCTGTGGTAGGAACAACTGATACGATTACAGTACCAACAGAACGCCATACAAGTGATTCTAACACCCTCCTTCTCATACATGGAAATGAAAGTAAGTCTCCTTTTGCTGACGATGATAATAGCATTGTTTATAGCTTTGATGGTACAAATGATTTTTTAACTGTTCCTGCACATTCAGATTTTAATTATGGTACTAATGACTTTACCGTAGAAGCATGGATAAAAACAACGGACACAGGGAATCTATACCTTTTTTATAACGGAATGGCAACTTCCGCTGGGAGTGGCTTAATGGGTTTAGCCATTAATAATTCTACCGCAAACAAATTAAACCTTAGAGTATACCCTACGACAAGTGGGATTGATGAATCGGTTACAAGTACCACATCAGTTAATGATGGTGTGTGGCATCATGTAGCTATGGTCAGAGACGGAAACACTATGAGGTTATTTGTAGATGGCACAGAAGAGGGAACCCCAAATGTTATAAATGGAAGTCTAGGAGATGCCGTTGCTGCTCAGCAGATAGGAACACTTGATTCTCTAGGTTTTGATTATACAGGGCTTATAGATGAGTTTCGTATTTCCGACACAGCAAGGTGGACAAGTGATTTTACACCACCAACAGAACGCTATACAAGTGATTCTAACACCCTCCTTCTCATACATGGAGATGAAAGTAAGACAGGAACAACTGGTAGTGGTGCTACATTTACAGATTCAGGAAATACTGGTCACACGGTTTCAGAAAATGGCAATGCAATAGCTGATAATCCAACAGGTAATGGTGCTATATTCACAGATAGCGGAAATACTGGTCACACGGTTTCAGAGAAGGGTGATGCAAAAGCATTTGAAGGTAAATTTTATAAATTTTAATTGGGGGGTAGTGAAAGATGATGAAATGTATACATGGGATGAAGAAAATCAAGGTTGGGGCTTAATTGAAAGATGAAGATAGCTTACGGAGATAATCTATACTTGAAGCTTTTAGAGGAGCAAGGGGATGACATGGTATATATAAAAGATGTAGAAGGGATTAACTTTTAATTGGAGTTTAATCAAATATCTATTCCTTGTAAAAGACAAGTGGACGAATGGTTCTCGTTGTTTGGGATAGGCGACATACATGAAGGCAGTGCTGGAAGTGATACAGAAGCAGTAAAGAAAGTAATAAATGAAGTATTAAATGACGATAATGCTTATTGGATAGGCATGGGAGATTATGGAGAGTTTATTAACTTCAGTGATCCAAGATTTGATATTCGTTCATTGGCAAAGAAATATAGAAATGGGAGTATAGATAACATCTGTCAAGAACAGATAGACAGCGTTTGTGAATTATTATTTCCTATTAGACACAAATGTCTCGGTTTGTTAAGAGGGAATCACGAAGAGACCATAAAGAGAAGATACCACCATGATGTTCTTTACGATATGTGGAAGTGTCTAAATGAAATAAAGACTCCCATAAGACAAGCAGACAATGTTGTTGTATCGCCTGATAATTATAAAAAGGCAAAGATAAGGTTGTTATATGATATGGCGGTAGTGAGGCTATCCTTCACGCATGGGGAGGGGAAGAAATACAATAAGGGATGTAGATCGTTTGATGTACTTGTTACTCATGGGAATACATCAGGAAGAACAGATGGAGCGAAAGTAAATAGAATACAAAACTTATTGCGAGAATGGAATACAGTAGACGTTGTTATGGTAGCACATGGTCATTCAATGCCAGTAACTTCATTTACTACCCAGAGTTTTAATCGTGCTCATACCCTTGAGACTAGAAAGAGGAGAGGATTTATGACAGGTTCGTTTTTAAAGACATATACAGTAGGTAGTCCATGTTATGGAGAGAAAGCAGGATATGCAGGAGCAGAGATAGGTACTCCTAGATTGCAATTTAATCCTAAAACATTAGATATGAGGGTAATTGTATAATGACTGAACCACCTCCAAGAGAAACCGTTGTAGATAATTATAATTGGTGGATAGAGTTTAAAGGACTTATAGAAGTAAAAGGAGAGTATGAAACAATCCCTACAGGGTATCCAATGTTGAGACATTTAGAAAGAGCAATAGCTGATACGATAAAGAAGGAATGTGATAAATATAGATTGTATAAATATCATGCTGGATTATCTGATTACGACCCAGACGGCATGGAGTTTGAAAGTGATACATAGTAATTTTTGACATGTGAGATACCTTCTTTAAGTTTTACATTAAAAACTTTATCAGCACACCCCACCAGTTCGTCAAGGTGGGTTACAATTATGAATTGAAGATTTAATTTCTTTCTAAGTTCCTGAAGAAGAGTACAGGCTCTTGGGAGTAGGTCTTTGGATAAGAACTTGAATGGCTCGTCTAATATAATTGTGTTCCTACCCTTGGGAGTCTGCAATGTCCATAGGGCTATCCGTAGGGCGAAGGAGGCTACGTCTATCACACCTCCTCCGCTACCTATCAGTGGGTTGATTTCTTCTCCATCCCTATCAAATAGCAATTCACATTCAGTCTTGTTTCTTTTGAGAACAAAGTTTACCTTGAACTTATAAGGCTCGTCAAAGACAGTATCTAAAGCCATTGTTACTATGTCGGAGATATGATATTCTAATTGGCTTTGTGTGTCCTGTGCCACCTTTTGGATAATTACCTGTGCCTTTTCAGAACACTTAATCTCCTTCGTCAAGGAAGTAGTTTCTCCCTCTAAGAATGCAAGAGTAGACTCTATTAAGTCTCTCTGTCCTTTACTTCTTTCTATTGTTGATCTAATCTCCTTCAGACTCATTCTCCCACCTTATCTGCAAGCTCAAGTGATTCCTTGCCCTCAATGACCCCATAACCAATGTTTAACTTAGTTGTTCAGGACACACACACCCATCGCAATTCCTTTCTAGATTGAAGTGGTTGCCCACATGCATGTCCTGAACAGAATTCCTCTACTCCCCACAAATAATATCCTTCTACATTTTCTTTCCTTTCTCTTTAAAATGTTTAGACAAATCCTGTGCCATCACTTTGGTAATCTCTACTCCATGATCTGCTATAAGCTTTGCATCTGTTCCCTCATCCTTTCCATTCCCTAATCCAATATGTGCTTTTGGTGTATCATCCACATCACTCTTGCCCATTATAATTCCAATGGTGTGAGCCTGATTTGTACTGAACCATATCATGTCTGTTATTTTCATTCACATTTCTCCGTTAACTTTTCTATCTGCTTTTCTAATACCTTTGAATCCTTCTCCACTTCTTCTATCATCTTCTTCAGCATTTTCTTTCCTTCTTTTACACTCTTACACTTGAACTCTTTCTTCAAAGTGCTTAAGGCTTCTTCCCTCTGTCCCTCTAACTTATTTCTCTTTACCTTCCCTTGTTCTATCTTCTCCTTTAGGTCAAGGAGTGTTTGTTCAAGTTTCTCTGTCATTTCATACTCTCCCATACCTTCAACATTATTTTTCTCCTTGTCCTATTTGTTTTAAAGAACTCTTTCATATTACTCTCATAGCTGAGCCCTAGCTCCTCTGTTTCTTTTAACCTATTTATATATGCTTCTATTCTCTCGTTCCTCTGCTGACCTTCTGCTATATGTTGCCTACTAACTACGTTCTCTTCTATCGGTAGATATATCCTTTCTATTGAATTGTCCTCAGCATACCATAGATAGACAGAGGGTTTGTGTTCAATTTGGTTTGCTGTCATCCTCATCAAGCTTCCAGCATTCACCAACCATCTCCCCTCATACTCTATTGCAAAACTTTGGTGATTGTCCCCTGATACAATTAAATCATAGCAAGGGAACTTCCTCAAGTACCACTTAGCAGAGTGAGCTACTTGGTCATGCCATAGCTTCTCCTTCTGTGATTTAATTACCATTGTGTGCAGGAGGGCTGTAGTTCTATCTGTTGTTTCTTGTTCCAACTTTATTATATTATTTGAATAATGAAAAGGAAAGATAATAAAGTCATTAGCTCTGGTAGGTTTCACAATCACTTCAAAATCTTTTCCATATTGTTTGTCCAATACTCCCAACCCTGCCTCTTTCCACTTATCAAGTCTGTGGTTAGGGAGGTCATGTTGTCCTACTACTACATATATTACTACATCTTGAAAGTCATTTAATATATCTATAAAGTAATTAAGTAGTCTATCTCCCCACATAGGTTTGTGTCCGAAGTCTCCAGCAACTAGGATAGGGCAAGAATTATCTTTGGCAAGATTTAATATGAATGTAATCTTCTTTCTTTGTGCCTCCATATAGTCATCAGTTCTGCAAACTGGTCTGTCACCTCTAATGTGCCAATCAGAAGACAAAATTGCAGTTACGCTACTTTTCTTTCTATTTTTTCTTTTCATCACTCTCCCCTCCCACACAAAGGACATTGTTGGGGCATCGTTGCTTCAAATTGGGCTTCCCAACTCCCTAAGTCTTTTTCTATTATTCTAATTTGTCCCTCCTTGACCAATATATTTTCTACACAATTATTAAACTTATCTATCTTCTCTTTCTTATAATGAATCTTTTTCTGACTATATATTAAATCTGTGACTTGTATTTCATAATCACTCAGATCAGGGAGTTCATCTAGCTTTTCATATGCTTCTTTTATACAGCTTAATTGAAAAGCTAATCTAGAACAATCCATATTCCTTTGTCTTAAATTATTCTCAAACAATTCCAATTTTACCAGACAGCCCTCTGCTTCATCTAACCAATCAAATTCCTTCTCCTTCTCCTTAGCATTTTTATATTCTTCCTCTTTGTACTTCAGATCAGTCTTTTCTTTTGTCAATACCCTCCCTATATTAGAAAGTGATTTATCAATTACGTCAAGATGAACTATCTTGTTCAGGTATCTAGCAACCTCCCCCCCTGACATAGCTAGGAGGAAAGGAGAATCAAATTGCCCAGCCATGTTTAAAGGGGAGAAGTTTATTTGTTGTTTTATTTCTTCTGGTACATCTTGTCCAAATGATTTGAAATCAGCTACATCCATTAGATAAGAGTTTTCTTTTCCTTTGATTCTGTGTATTTGATTATCATCTAAGCATATGTTTACTTCAGTCTCCCCTCCCCAACTACTTCTGAAAGCTTCTCCACTAGGTTTATTATTAATCACCCAGTTCAAGGCTCTAAGAATGGCAGACTTCCCTGAATCTGATTGACCAATGATAATATTAATACCGTTATCAAAGACCAGTTCAGTTTTCTTATGACTCTGAAAGTTTTGTATAGTCAGGGAGTTAATCATCTATTCTGCCTTCTTAGATATTCAGCTATTAACAATCCATCTGCATCTCCATGATTCACTATTTCTTCTTTCAACTTAGGGAACAATCTACATCCTATATCAAGGGAGGCTTTCTTCAACTCAGGTGATCCCTTCACTCCTTTAGGTAACAACTCCTTCTGCCATTCCTTTGAGTCAACATATTCATGAGGAATTTTTAAAGTCTCCACCACTATCAAAGTAGATTCCAAAGCCCTCAATGCACTAACAGTTGCTTTGAATCTCATAGGATTTACCATTGGTCTTTCTAGATATACTTTAGCATACTGATATATACGATCTGTTAATAATTCTCCTAATCTATGATGATCTATCCTAGAGATGTTTCCTTTTACTTTAGTATAGTTTTGTTCTTTGAAGCATGGAGTTTTAAAGAAGTAAGCTTCTCTATCATTTATTATTCCTATACTCCCAGTCACCCCATTGTCAATTCCAATATAGATCACTCAAACCTCCCTATCCTATCAGGTTTAATTGCTTTCTCTATGTCTTGCCAATCTTCCTCTATCTTATCAACTACTTCTTTATAGTGTTCAGGGTCAGCTTCCATGACTTTTAGTTCTTCTTCCTCCCACCCTCTATATTTGACTATACTTCCCATGTCATCTATTCCATAGTCAAAGAGAATATCAAACTCAGCATCCCTAAAAGGCTTGGCAGTCTTGTTCCTCTTGAACATTGCTTTAAGTGTTACTCCATAAACCCTTTCCTGTTTCTTAACTGTCTTCTTTAGTTTATGTCTCCTAGCCAACCAACATACTTGATGAGTGTAAAAGTCTAAGGCTTTACCTCCCACCCTTCTATGCTTCTCTCCAAACAACCCAGCATTAATATTATCCCTCACTTGACTAATACATATCAGGGTAGCATCTTTATCTTTCATAGAACTACACAAGTGACTAAAGAAAGCATTAGAGAAGTACTTAGCCTTCTCCATTCCATAATTTCCCTCAATGTCATTGTTAGTCTTTATACTCTTTTCAACACGCTTTAACCCTGCACTGGAATCAAGGGAGTCGAGGGAATCAACTACATACAACAGGAACTCCCCTTCTTTTAAATTCTTAACCCTCCTTTGATAGTCTCTACCAAATTCTTCACAAGTAGTAGACGATATCCACTCTAACCCTTCAACAAACTTCTCTCCATACATTTCTTCTATGGGGAAATCCATTACCCCCTCTTTGTTGTTGTATACAATAGTCACCTTCTTTACTTTGGGATACAACTTACTCTTTCTCTTTTGAATATTGTAGAAAGCTTGAGCACAGGCTTCAAGAGCAAGGAGGGTCTTACCAGAGCTACCGTCCCCCACTAGATTAATAATCCTCCCCCTTGCCCATCCACCTTTTCTAGCTTTGCCACTAGCAGCAAGATTTAGTAATGTAGAACCAGTAGACAGGAACTCTACCCTGTCTGCCTTACCCTCCTTTCGTTCCCTATTCTCTACTTCACTTACCGTTGTTGATCTAGACCGTTTAAAAGATTTTTTCATTGCCCATCCTCCACCTTTAAAAATGCTATAAATTTATTCCTGTCAATGTGCCACCTTCCAGCTATCTTTCTACCTACTATAATCTTTTTATACAACCAGACTTTTATGGTTTGGATAGATATATCTCCAAGCCCTGCCTTACGGTATTCATCAACGGCTTGTTGTGTAGTAATAGTTTGTTTATTCATTTTAATTTATTTCCTTGCAAATGATTTTTTCTTTTTACCCTTCTTCTCCTTAGTCTCCTTCGCAAACTTATTAGCTTTCTTCTTAGACTTCTTCATAGCTTTCTTTGCCTTCTCACAGGCATCGTAAACTTTCTGATCGCAATCTTCGCAGTCTTCCTCTTTGTCGTAGTCTTTACCGAACTCATGATCTTCTGGACACTCTGTTACTTCTTCATCATCTCCATCATCGTCTTCTTCATCATCGTCTTCTTCATCATCGTCTTCTTCATCATCGTCTTCCTCTTCTTCCTCAAATTCTTCAGGAAGTTCATCTTTCTTCTTCTTTTCCTTCTTAGGGGCTTCTTCTTCATCCACTTCTTCTTCCTCTACGTCTTCCCCTTCTTCTGGTTCTTCTTCATGGTAGAACATCTTCTTGACAGCTTCAGGTGTAGGGATAATCAAAGCAGCATCTAGTTTAAAGGTACTCTCCATTACGTCTTCGTCATACTCATCATCCCTGTCTTCAAATTCTATAGACTCAGCTTTAATGAATTTAATCTTACCCATGCTATCCTCTATCCCCTTAAAGGAGATGATCTTACCTACGTCTAGACTAGCATAAGGAACACTTCCCTCATCACTATCCCTACTTTCCCTCCTAACATGCTTTTCAAAGTTATGGAAACTCATATCCCATAATTTGATTCCTTCGTATTCTTCGTCCTCATGATCGAACACACTGTAGAAACATCTCCACTTAGCCCTTAGTTTATTAATCTGCTTCTCATGCTTAATTTTATCATTATCCATTAGATCAAACATTTTATCACAGATAACACACTTCCCTCCAAAGGCATTAGATAAGCAAAGAACAGTATCCCCTCCTATACCTACATCATAATGTACAGGAATAATCAAAGCACCTTCAGGCTCGCCTACCTCTACGTCACAGTTGATTCCTTTGACTTCCCTTAGATTATGATACCATTCTTCAGATATTAACCAAGGGAGGATATCAATCCTGTTTCTCTCTTTACCTTTAGTCTTCTTAGGTTTGTAAAATTCAATCTCGTCTAGTCCATTATCCTTTTTCAGTTTGTCGAAATTTAAAGCAGACTTTCTTTGTCCACCAGTTGCATCTCCCTGCTCACTTCTCCTTCTTTGACGATCTGCAAAACTTGTATTTTTCTTAGTCATGTTTCTTCCTTTCTTTAAAATAGGTTTGAATTATGAATCTACATGTGGAGGGAAGTATTACGAGTACAGCCCCAAATGTAAATGCATATACACATATATAAAATATTTTGTCATTCATGTACTCCTCCTTGTTTTGTTTCTAGGTTCTGCGTTATATCCTCCCATGTGTAAAGTTACTAAGTTTTCTAATGCTTTCTTCTTGTGATCGAAAGCCCTCACTACTGCTTGTAATATTCCTACTTCATAACATTCTTCTATGTAGGTATTATTAGCCTCCTTGTAGTCATCATCCAATAAGATAGTATTTGTAACAATAGCCTCTGTCACCTTTTCATATCCATAGTCTTTTGGAGTTTTTCTAATAGTTTTATCTACTCTAGCTTTGGTAACTTCTACTTCCTCCTTCGCATTGTTTCTGTCCTTTTCTGCTTTTACCAATTTCAATGCATAGTATAGATAAAGACCAGCTTGCTTCTCCCACTGTTCACTTAAATTGTTCTTGTCAATCAATATGTCTTTTTCGTACCCACTACTCTTTGCCATCATTCCCTCCTTAATTAAATGTATACCTTTCCTACTACAGTATTAGAATAATCAGCTGATTTTTGAATTATTTTTCTAAACATTTTAGACATGCTAGAGTAAGTCCAGCGTTTCCTGAATTGAAGAATGGTTCCTCAAAATAACTAATGACGATGGAGGCTTGTGTATTCTCTTTGTCTAGCAGTACCTTGTTCATATAGGTAAGGAGTGCCCACCTGATACCCTCTGGGTCTTCCTTCAATCCTTTTAATATCTTAGCTACCTTATCCCATTTACTATTCTTATTCAACAACAATCTACAAAGGTCTATTATCTTTTCTTCCTCTGTGACAAATGCCTGTACAGCCCTCTTCTGTTCTTTAGGTTTCAAATCTATCACTTGGTCAAGGAGGACTAAAACCTGTCTGGGACATCCATCAGCCTTGGTAGCCATCAGTTCTATCATCTCTTCTTCTACTTCTTTATCTTCTTCATTCAGTACCCCCTCTATTAATTCTGAAAGGAGGGTAACAGACAGTTTCTTAACTTCAAAAGAAGTACATCTATTTATAACTGTCTTCAACAGCTTAGAGGGATTGGTAGTGCATAAGATAAAGTAAACATGTTCTGGTGTATCCTCCAACGGTTTGATTAATGCGTTTTGGAAGTCTTTAGTTGTAGCATGTACTTCATCTAACAATATTACTTTTACCCCTCTACTTAAAGGTTTGTAGTTGATCGTCTTTAAAATGGTTCTTGCAGTTTCTATCCCTCTGTTGTTCCCTGCATTTATCTCTACGAAGTCAGCCCCAGTACATCCTAGATGATTAGCAATGATTCTAGCAAACGTAGTTTTACCACAGCCTGAAGCACCATGAAAGAGGAAAGTATGTGGAATGTCCTCCCTATCTCTTTCTAATATGGCAGTAAGGGCTTTCACTGTAGACTTGTTCCCTACTATTTCCTCCAACGTATCAGGTCTGTATTGAATATGTAAACTCATTAATTTCCCTCCATTAATTCATAAGGAACACCATCATCTCCATCGCACTGTACAAATATCATTTTAGCCATACGAACACTCATATCTTCACTTTCTCCTTTTCATACCAATTCTTGTTAGAAAATTCAGCCTCTATCTCCAACGGAGTAATAATCCACTTCCATGCTTTCTTAATCTCTATACACATTATCTCCTTTGCTTTTTGCAGTACGTCCTCTTTTTCTGTGTTGTGAATATCAAGCCCCATGTCATCGTGGATGTTCCAAATCAATTTACTTTTCATCTTATACTTCTTTAGCCACTTATTCATTTGTATTATACTCCATAGGAGGCAATGGAAAGCTATTCCCTGATTAGCATAATTAAATAGTTGGTTCTTTGACAATATGCCTTTACATCTAAACCCTGTCAACATCTCTATGTACCCCTTTTTGTAGTAGTTAGATATCCAACCCTCCTGCCATTTCTTATGTACTGAATAAGTTTCCCAAAATCTAGTTTCTACATTTTCTATATGGTCTTGAAATATCTCTGGGTGGGAGATTCCTTTAGCCTCTAGGTGTTCATATAGGTCTAAGTTATCTACGGTCTGCATCCCTTTAGTTATCCTCAATAGGTTTTCTGCTATCGGCACATTCCAACTCCCATAGAGTTGTGGGAACACAAATCCATTCTTTCCGTAGTACCTGATATCCTTTGTTACTTGCTTCTCCTTCAATGCAAAACATCTAGCTGCTTGAGTCTTGTGTATTGTAATATAATCCTTAATCAATAGAGGGTCTTTGCTATTACATCCAGCCATTGACAACTCTATCCCTGCATAGTCTAGTCCTCCTATGATACTATTTTCCCTAGGTATGAAAGCTGTCCTGATAATCTTTCCCATGAATGGGTCACGAATAGGCATGTTTTGAAAATTAGGTCTATCACAGGAACTTCTAAATGTCTGCACAGTGTGAAGATTAAAAGAGGGATGAATATACCCATTAACTGTTTCCTCCATGATGTTCTTCAGATAAGTATTATTCAGTTTTTTCAGCTGTCTTAATTTAATTAACGGTTCTACTATAGGTGAATCAATAAGATTCAGATTATCTTTATTAACAGAGGGATTGCCTTTGTCAGTATAAGCTGGAGGGGTAATCTTTAAATCAGTAAATAGAACTTTCTTCAGCTGGTCTGTGGAATCTAGGTTAAAATCATCCTTGTACCTTTTCCTCCATACCTTCATTTCTTCAGTCCTGTCTAGTTCCAATTCTAACAACTCTATCTGTTGGTTTATATTCTTCTTCTGTCTCCTACAGTACCTAACATCTACCTTGATGCCGTTGTACTCCATGTCTGCGAAAGCCAGTGTTCCTTCATGCAGTAGTTTGTAAGCGTTCTTATTCATTAAATATTCCCTCCCCTTCCATTTGTAGTATAGCTAATTTATATTCTAAGATCGCATCCATAGCACAGTATTTATACACTTCATTCATAGGGGCATCTCTAATGGTATTAAATTCTTCCTCCCCAGTAGTCTTGATGTATTTATCTAGATGACTAGAATAATCTCCCTGACCAAATCTAATGTAAGACTGAAACTTCAATCCAGTAATCCCTTTACGATTGTCTATGATGTGGGAGGCTTGCATAGTATCATGCTTCCATCCTTTAACTATAGTCCCTAGAATCACTCTACTCCATACATGTTCAAATTTAATATTCTGTGCTGTCTTGGGAATACTCCTAGTCCTTAAAATCTTCTTCCAATAACTTAATACCCTCTTATCATCCAATAGGAATACATAAGCTATATCTGAACAACACACTCCCACACATATTATCTCATGTCCTTCCTTGTACGGTTTAATTCCAGTGGTTTCATAATCAAAAGCCAACATCTTTGGTGGTGGGTTGTCCAATAGGGTCTTCAGCATGTGTCTAGCATTGTCTTGGCTAAGTACCTCTACCTTATGATTGAATACATGACAGCGTTCTTTGATTTTCCTAAGACCCCTCCCTATGTCCTGTTCAAATATCTTAGGTACAATCTTCTTTTTCTTTTTAAAATCCCTAACAAATGTAGGATGATAAAGAGGGATAATCCAAGCCTTTGTTACTTGGTCAGGTATTACAAAACCCCTCCACTTATCTATCCCTCCACTAGAACCTTTGATCTTATCCATCAGGAAACTATCTAAAGCTGAACTCCCCAATAAGAATATCATCTTAGGTTTTAACTCCTCTACTACCTTCTGTACCCTAGGATTACACATCTTAACTTCTCGCTTGTGCGGTGCTCTGCCCTTAGGAGGGCGACAGGATACGGCATTAGTTACCCAACAATCAACATCTATATCAATACCATATTCGTTAAACGCCTCCCTTAGTATTTCTATAGACTCCCCCTGTAGTAACTTACCCTTCTTATCTTTCTCGGGCGATTCGTTTATGATAAGAATTGACTTCTTGCCTTCTCCAGCCACCCCTATGTAAGGAGTATTACATTCCTTATGTAGTTTACATTTTGAACAGTTAGAGGCACTCTTCTTTAGATTTTCTTTTTTAAAGAATCCCTTCATGATATTAGTTGTACTATATGTTGAAAGTTTTTAGTTTTAAATTTAAGACTTACTTCTCCCACAGTCATCTTATCAGTATTGTTTAATATCTGATAGAGGAAATCAGGCACGATACTAAAGGAGATTTTCTTTCCTGAATATTCTACCTTTATTTCTTCGTCTATCCTCCCCATAGCACATTCTCCTTGACATAGAACCTTGTCCTTTTCTATGGTAACATCTACAGTACTATTCCCTGTCACCAAGTCCTCTGCTGATAGTATCTTTGCCCTTTCCAATGCTTGTTTTAAGTCTTCAGGGAGGGTAACCTTCGTGCCCTTGAACTTCTGTTTTAGTATAGCTTGTATGTCAGGGAACTTTCGCTGTTCTTCTACCCTCCGTATACATAAGATAGCCCCATCTTCATTCTTAAAGAACAACCAACTCTTATTAGATGCAAAGGAGGTAGGGGTAAAGGAGATCAACGTCATACAAATAGGTGCAGGGATAAGTTGTGACTTTTTGAACGTATCTTTCTCCAATGTATATTCTGTTATCCTATAGTTGTCACTGGATATTATCTTATCCCCCTCTATTAATATATTGTGTAGTACGTTACCAGATTCAGCTACAGTAAATCTACAATGCCTTAAACCCTCGGTAAAGTTACTAGGTAGAGAAGCAAACTTGTTAGGGAGGGTTACTTCAGGCATTTCTAGTTCAGCCTTTTTCAATACAGCCTTTGTGGTCTTTCCTGATATCCTTAGTTCATCTCCCTTCTCTGTAACCTTGACATTCTTATCATACATCTTCTGTAGTAGGGTCAACATTTCATTAGCTGGTACAGCACCATCAAACTTTAGTCCCTCTACCATCGGGCTAATCATCATTATCTCGTTGTTGAATGACTTGACTTTCCCTCCTTCGTGATATTGTTCAAACATAATTAGATTGTCTTGTTCTGCCAATCCACTACTCATTGCTGGTTTAATCTTCTCTACTGCCCTTAGTAATTCTATTCTGTTCATTCTTCCTCCTTTTATGTTTTAATTGTAATTGTTCTTTGTCAAATAAACCCCATTCTTTCCTCCTTCTTTTTATTGTCTTTGACTCATATCTTTTTGTTTCTCCTTTAGGGTATGGAAGTATATCATATTTTAAATACTTCCTCAGTTTCTTGTTAACAAAATAAATGTATCTATGTTTAGGTGAAGGAGTCCTCTTTTGTATGTTGTTCTCTTTTGCCCATTGTGAAGGGGATGTTATTCCTTTAGTAGTCAGGGTCTTAGGGTGTATCCATTTCCCATCTATTAAATATTCACAATCATGTGATGTAGCACTCCCACAGTATATAAAGTTTGTTGCTTGGTATATATATCCAACATGTCCCATCTTTCCATCAGCATAGGACACAACAGCCCAATCAATTAGTTTTTTTAAAGTTCCTCCCACTAAGAATGAAGCTGAATTTTTAGGTGCATCATCATTAATACAAAGTCTGTTCAACTCTATTACTTTAGTTCTATGCCTTTCCCCTAGAAACCCTCTCCCTACTTGTGGTGAAGGAGGGATTCCATATGTTACTATTCCTATAATGTTGTCTTCATGAATTAATCCATAGCTATAGGAGATACTACATCTTCTTTTAGCATAGTGTTTATCTAACAACCAATCTTTAACCTCCCTGTTGTTTATATTTTTTATTTCCATGCTTTCTCCTTAAAGTATTCCAAACTTTTACATCAGGGGTTTTGCATTTATAACATTCCCCTTTCATTTCCCCTCCCAGATATCTACGTTGACGTATTCACTTAGATTCTGAATACTGTTATAAAAGTAACCTCTTAAAAACTGCCTCCACCCATTAGCCATAGGGGGGAATCCCTCTGTTTCATTCTTAAAGTTAGACTTCACATGTTGCTCATGGACTCTCAGTATATTATACACATTATTAATTGTAGTATGAATATTCTGTATCAGTTCTTCAAAAATAATAATATGTATCTGTTCCCTCCTAAAGGCTTTAAAGTAAGGTTCTAACATTACATCATACATACTTCTATGTAGATAGTTGAATGGTTGTGAATGCATCCCTCTAGGTATTGTCTTCCATCTATCTGTAGTCAGTTCTAAATGAATAGCCTCCTTGAATGTATTTGTTTCATGACCATTCATAGTACTCCAACACCATCCAGAATAAGCCCTGTCTACTGGATTACGTAAACAGAAGAACAGCTTAACATCAGGCAGCACCCTCCTAATAGTAAAGGGTATAAGTGGATTTTCTAAATAGTTGACTGTCTTCTCCCCATTCACTGTGTCAGGGGTTATGAAAGGATTTTGCTCATATATAAATTCATAATGGTCTAAGTATTCTTCATCCTCCATCAATGGGTCAGTGAATACTTTAGGTTCTGGTATGAATGGGGTAGGGAGGTGTATGTCTGGATGTTGGTTCAAACAGTCTGCAAAGAAAGTAGTTCCACATCTTGCCCCTCCTGCTATGATAAAGGTTGGTTTCATTTCAGTAGTCCTCTTATCTTCTTTTCAAAAGGTTTAGTATAGGTCTCCCACTCTAACCAGTGAGATTTAATCATCTTTTCTTGCTCTAATATTAATTCACCATATTTAAACATCCTTATTTTAGCATTGATTTCATCTGAATCAGACACTCTTAAAAGAGAATCCCTCCTAACATACATTCCCTCTTTGTCATATTCCTTATCTACAAAACCTATCATTTTAGTAGCTAGATTCATAAACAACCTCCCTGTTATCCAATTCTCTATGTTGCCTTGTTCAGTTTGGAATACAATACTCCACTTTGCAAATCTAGACATAGCAAGACATTGGGAGAACGGAATGTAACCAAGCATCCAATAACGATCTTCCTTAGACAATACATCTTTCCATCCTCCACCAGCTATCGTCTTCAGCTTGTCTATTCCCTTTGTCAGTTCTAAGAACCTAGCAACCCTATTCTTAGCCCCTCCTGCATAGAAGAACTCATCCCCTTTGTTATTACATATAGTACGTCTATGGCAGTATAGATAGAGGAAGGTCTGCCATTTCATTTCCTGTTCAGTAACAAATGTATCTGGTTCTTTTCCAAACATCTCCGTTAGTTCCTGTGACCACTTACTAACATCCACACATAGGTTGATATGTAGAGGGTCGTACTTGTCAAACACTTCATTAGTTATCTTTGCTATCTTGAATATCCTCTTATGTCTACTGTAGTTCGGGTCAAACTTCAACTTCTTCTTAGTATCTGATAGAGTATAGATAGCCCCGATGGAGATAACACAATCAATATGTTCTCCGTTGTACTTCTTCATCTTCTGTACAGGGTTGAAGGATTCATCTATAGTATATACATTATACTTCTCCGATAGGTTCGCTACCAATGTAGCCATAAGGAAGTACGCTGGATTGACTGCCCTCTTATCTGTCCAAACCTTCCTAGTACTTGGTGAAAATGTTAGTATGTTCATTTTACCCTCCCAGACCTTGATCTGCCACCACCCCCTCCCTTAGGAGGGGAATGTTTGGAGCGGAAGGCAGGAATCGAACCTGCCCCTCCAGCTGGAAGCTGGCGTATCTCCTCTTGATACTTCTTCCGCAATCGTTTATTTAATATATAGAGGAATCTATGTTGATATGTGTCCTGTGACTTGATGCCCTTGCTGTCCAGAAATTCCTTTGTGCTTGTCTTATACTTATGCCATAAAGATACGGCATGTGTTCTCTCCCCATTAGGGAGGATGTAGAACTTCGTCTTGTGCTTACCGAGGGATATTGCATTGGTGGCTTTGTAGATCACACCAGTATTTCCTACACCCTCATCAGCATAGGTAATTATAAAATGTATGTTGGGATATATCTGCTTTATGTAACTCAATAGGAGGGCAATCACTTGGCTTTCGCTGAACTTAGGTAGGGAGTCTGACAACCACATGCGATCAAATTCACAATGGTTGTCTAATGTAATATATTTTGAGATGGTATGTTTCTTTGTTGGATTCATGCCGTAGCCTAATTGAAGATATCCCTCTGTCTTGTTGACAGCGAAAGATAAAAAACTGTTCCTAGATACTTTCCTAGAGTAGTGATTCTTTACCACTCCCTTCCTAGCGTGTTGTACTGTGCATTTGGTAAGTGTCAGAGAACCGTTGGTTATCCCAATCGGCTCCCTGACCACTAATCCCTCTTTGTATATTAACTTTTTCATATTAACCTATAAAGCGGTACTTCCTGTCCTTCACTTCTATTACGTCAAACTGTACAAGCACTGACAGGGCAAACCTCAATGACCCCTTGACACTGTTGATAGCACAAGTACCATCTAATGCATCATGGACTTCCTCCACTATGTCTTCGTAGGACTTGCCCTTCTTGCACTTCTTCAGGACTTCATGCATAGCCTTTACCCTAGTCTTGCCTTTTTCCTTCTTGGCTTTCTTCTCCTTCTTAGCCTTCTTTTCTTTCTTAGTTGGTTTAGACTCCTTCTTAGCTGGTTTAGACTCCTTCTTAGCCTTAGTCTTCTTTTTCTTTTCAGGCTTTATCTTGAAGTCAACCTTTACACCTAAGACCTCTAACACATCAGCTGTTCTTTGTGAAAACGAATCAGCTTTGTCTATTTCTTCGGAAGCCTCCTTCAACTCGTCAACCATTTCATCAGCAAAAGCCTTGCCAATTTCTTCTTCCCCTCCAAACAGTACTTCATTTAATTCATCTACTGCAAATTCTAAATCTTCTTGTTTTAACTTCGATTCTTCTTTAGTCATTTTACTCTCCTTTGGTTAAGGGTTCTACTTCAAATTAACTTTATTCTTCAACCCATAAATCCATAATTGGTTCTTTTTCCCATTTGTTCTCCTCCTTTGGTTAAGGTTATAAATACTTCCGCTACTCCAGTATTAGAAAAACTCCTGCATTTTTGAAAAATAATTAATCTTTATTTTCCCCTCATACAAGACTTCAAATACGGTCTGCCGATTTTGTATGACATCAATACATTTACTTCTGTAGTCAAGTCAAAGTCATCATCCCTTTGCTTTAGGACAGATACCCTCATCAGCCCTTGGGACTTTTCTTCGGGTTTCTGATTGAGGGCAAAAGATATGTCCGACTCTTGAATCTTACCCACTGATTCAGCCCAATCTCCTTGTCGTATATCCTTTTCTGTCCTCATCGTGTTAGATTGACTTGCCGTTACTACCAAACATTTTCTTTCCTGTGCTAGGGACTTGTGTGCCCTCCAGACTTCATCTATCTGGTGTCTGGTATCCTGTCTGGTATTCTCTGCTGAAAACTTATCAGCCATGTCGGTAACTATAATATCAGGGATGAATCCCTCATACTGTTCTATGTTCAATAAATGGGAACGTAGCTCAGACATCGTAGCCCCTTTAGAGGGATACTTGATGAACTTAAATCTATTCTTCTTTATTAAACTACCGTAGACAAGCTTGTTCTTCTCCAACACCATCTGTTCAGACAACACTTTCCTCTTTACTACCTTATGCCATAGACCCTGCTTGTAGTCTTCAGTGCATTCGGTACAGGGCTTATACCCTCCTTTCTTAGCTTGGTGAAAGTCCATGTCATTTCCATCTTCATCTTGGATACCACATTTGCTCCTCCTTTCCTTTCTATCACAAATGTCTTTCTGATTCTTCGTACAATCAAAAACTGGAAGTAAAATTACGTCACACTCCTTCGTAGGACATGCGTTAATAAATTGATGTATCCTCTTTACCATTTGCTTCTCAGACATTTCTAGGCTCACATACACAACCCTGTATCCTTCTGACAACCCTAACATAGCCATCCACATAAGCCACCACGACTTTCCTATACTGGACACTCCCACAAAGGACACAAGATGTTCCCTTTCAAAGTTTCCTACTATGTTCCCCAGTACATCGGGAAACCTGAATAGGTTGTTGGTGTGATCTTCTGTAAAGGCATTCTGTATCACCTCTACGTCAAAGGGATTCACTCCTTTGGTCTGTGGTCGGACAACTCTTTCAAAGTCTTTTATTAAAGCCTCCCCCTTGTTGATATTTCCTTTGGTGATGGTGGCAGATAGCCTCTTGTTCAGTTCTTGGAGGGTTATAGTCCTGAAGTACTTCTCTGCCGTATCTAAAATATACTGTACATTGAAAGTCTCTGCTTCTTCGTATTCTTCTGAGATGTGTTGTAGGAAGTCCCCTATTAAATCTTCTTGTTCTTCAGATAGCTCCTCCTTGTGGGCTATGAAGATATCTTCTATATGCTTTAGAGGGGGTTTCCTGTATTCGTTGAAGTGTTCTAAGCACCAACCAGCTACTTCTTTGGCAAAGGGAACTTGGAGGGGTCTGTAGATTTGTACTATCCCTTTAAGGAATTCCTCACTGACTATCATCCCTGTGACAATCTTCTTTTCTATCTTAGCGTTCATTTATCCTCCTTACTTTATTAAAGAATACCCGAAACATTCTTCCTCCATGTCCACTATAAACTTCTTGAACATTTTCCCATCGGCTTTGATATAGCCTAGTTCCACTTTATTAACCCACCCCTGTGCATTCAACCATTCAAGATATGTCTTACATAATAGGTAGGGAGTTCCAAACAGTCTTTTCATTTTTGGAATCCTACAGTTTATCCTCCCTTGGTATTCAACTAAAGAAGCAATTCCTTTTACTATTTTGAATCTACTACTCTCCTCTATTCCATTATTCATAAACAGTTCGGTTATCTTTGGGTATGAATCTTTAACAAACTTCTTTGATAGTAGTTTAGGAGGGTTGAACAACGCAGATAAGAACATGCTTGTTCCTGATGACTCATTGTAGATAAGGGTATCTAAACCCTTTGGTAAGTTTTTAAGATTGGAATACCCTCCTTTGAATAATAAAGAAGTGTTTTGTATTCCTTTTAATAATTCCTCTTTTGTATACTTTCTCCCATTGGTACTTATATAATGGTACTTCATAAAATCCTTATTAACCTCTTTGTCATTAAAGAAAGTTCCTTTTAATAACTGCTTCATATACTTATCAACCCTCTTGATGATCGTTTCTGATTTATGAGATCTAGTATAATCAAACTTATTCCATTCCCTCACACAACGATAACCAAAAAGTTTCTTTAGTGATTCTTCAGAATCACTGTTACTTACTTTAGTAAGTATACTAGAGCTTGTATTACTACGGTTAAAGTTTTCTTTATGACCCCCCTTAAAGTTTTCTTTATGACCTCCCTGTGCAGTATTTGTCCTTAATTTTCTTCTTGAACCAGTAGGTGATTTGGACATTTCGGAAGTGATATAGTTTTGATCTACTAGGGAGGATACCCAAGTGGAAATTGATACTTCTGATACTTTATAGAGGTCTGCAAAGTATTTGTTGGTTGCCCAACAATACCCTTCCTTACTACTTAGTGCTGTGATTTCTGTATATAGTATCTTAGCATTGGCGGTTATCTTTTTACAGTATCTAACATCAGCAGGGAGGATAGACCAATAACTAGGTTTTTCTTTATGCATGGTAGGTCTCCAATAAAAAAGCCTGTGTATGATTAGAGGATATTTTGGCTTGCGACCAGACTCCTCCACCATACACAGGCTGAAACGTATATCTATTAGATTTTGCCTAGTCTGGTCGCAAGTTAAACAACAGTATAACAATCCATATTAAATTGTCCACTTCTTTTTTAAAAAATCTTCTACTTGGTCATCGAACATATCAGCAGGGTCTTCCACACCTTCAGGGAGGTGTTCGTTAACTACTGATACACCAAGGACTAAAAGCGTTTGCTTGATCTTATCAGCTTCCTTTTGTGCATCTTCTCCTCTATCAAATAAGATAATCACCTTCTTAAACTTCCGTAGCAAACTTATTTGGGCAAGTGTAGTCTGCGTTCCTAATGTAGCCACAGCAACACCCATTCCTAACCTCCATACATCGGTGATTCCCTCTACGACTACCACGCTATCACCCACACAGGAATCATAGCCGTACAGATAGTCCTTGAGGTTTACATTAGGCATATTCAGATACTTAGGGTCTTGTTCTCCTGTCACATCCCTCGCTACATAGGAAACTATTTTGTGTTTGTAGTATACAGGAATAACGATTCTGAATTTATAAGCACCAGTAACCCCTCCCAGATGTATGTTCCAGTTGGTAGATAGTTGTGCTATGTTAAACCCCCTACTTGTAAGATACTTAGTATATATCCTCCTTTCACTGGCTAACATGTTAGAGGGTCTAGTGCAATCTGGTGGCAGTTCAACCTCCATCCCTACTTCCTTCTTCTCCCTCTTGACATGTTTAACCTCTGTCCCATCTGTTTGATAGTTCATCACTATGTCTTGAGGGTGTCCATCATGTAGTTCAATCAAAGTATCCCACAGGGAGTGCGACCCACACTTCCAACAATTAAACTGCCCTGTACTGGGGTCAAATCCTAGATGGTTAGTTCTATCATTACAGTGAGGACACTGTATATTAATCCATCCCTCTGTGACGTTCTTACCTTCTGTCCAATACTCTATTCCTTCATCGTCACAGAATGAAGTAAAGTTAAATGTTTTATTCATCGCTTTCCTCCATTTCCTATTAAAATATGTTCTTAAAGTATTCCAAAGCTTTCATCTTATCTTTCTGTTCAAGTTTCTGTATCATGTTTTCCAACATCTCCCTCCCTAGCTTGAGATGTTTAATTGCTTTTATCATTTTACCGCTAGTCTTGCATCTCCCAGCTTTGCTTATCTCATCACGCATATCTTTTGAGTCAAAGCTTTTGTAGTCACTCAACTCATTCATTAATTTCTGTGCAGGTCTATTTGGGTCTTTCTTCCTTAGACGATACCCTCCATTGATATGCCTTGCACCCTTCTTCTTAGTTTTCGATTCTCTTTGTGTCAATTCATTCATCGTAATCCTCCTTTAATCCTAAGTGTTTTAAATAGGCTTCTTTTCTATTTACATCCTTCATGTAGTGCTTCCCTCCAGGCTCACACGAATCTCTGTTGTGCCTGTAGCTAGTTTTACCATCAGCACCAGCAGGGAGTCGTACTATCTTTTCCTGTGCCCTCTTTCTAAGCCTGACAAAGTTATCACTGTACACCATGTCCTTATCCCGATGCCACTTCAGATCAATCAAATCTTGAAGAACCCCTCCACACACATAGCATTTAGGACAGTACTTCCTTGTGAAAGTCTTCTTACGTTTGAATCTCTTTTTTACCTCCTGCTTCACCTCCTTCTTCACATTCGGATTCTTCTTACGTTTGAATTTCAAATGAATCCCTCCTTCCTATAAAAGTTCATTCTGCTTTTAAGGCTATGCTGAAGCAACCAACATTTATCATCAAAGTCATATATGATTGCTGAATCTTTTCCTTCTGCTACCCTTAGTACCCTCCCTATGTACTGTTGTAATCGCCCATTAAATTTGATTGGGGTAGTGAGGAAGATAGAAGACAATGCTGGTAGATCAAACCCCTCCCCAATCAACTGACCAGTAGCTAACAGTATTCTGCTTTCTAGTTTTTCTAGTTTTTCTATTGTTTCCCTCCTTTCTTTGTTAGGTGTTGCCCCTATCATAACACTAGCCTCCTCTAACAACTGACTTAGTTTAATAATGTGGGCAACCCTATCTGATATTACCAACACTACTCCATTAGGGTGTTGTTTAAGTTGACGTTTCACCTTATGAGCAATGAGGGCATTCCTATCAGGACACTCTATCAGTTTCTTCAACATAGCTTGCCGTTGATAAATGTTTCGCATGGAATAATTGAAAGATGTCTCTACTATCTTCACTTCAGGCTTTAGTATCCTCCCTGTCTTCATTAACTTCTTAGTATTAATTTCATGTGCAAGTTCTCCCATGTAGTAATAAATCAGGAAGTCTAAACCATCACTCCTTTTGTCTGTAGCGGTCAGCCCTAGTAAGTATTTAGTGTTTACCTTATTGATTACATTGGCAAAGGTGGAGGCTGGTACTCTATGGCATTCATCTATAATGATTGTACCAAAAGGATACTCAATCTTTTTCTTGGTTAGGGAGTTTACGATACCTATGGTAATTATCCCATAGTTATTATGTCCATCTCCCACTAATCCTATATGATTCTTTTTGACGTTAAGGAATTGGACTACCTTATCCCTCCATTGATACAACAGTTCTTTAGTATGTACGACTATCAATGTAGGGACTTTCCTCTTTGCTATAGTCCATATTGCCAATACAGTTTTGCCTGACCCTGTAGGGGCTTTCAATACACTGAACCGTTTAGCAACTATGCCCCTCCCAGCTTTCCTTTGGTCTGGTTTCAATTCACCTTGGAAATTGAAGTCAAGGAGGTCTACTTTAGGATGAGAATAATTAACATGACAATTATACATCTTTATTATTTCTGCCAATTTATATAAATACCCTCTAGGTACGGAGTAGTCTCCATTCTTATACTTCTTTAATAATTTGATGTGCATGGGAATCCCTTTAGTCAATCTTCCTCTTTCAACTGCATCTAGGTAAAGAGGGTTGTCTATTATTAACTTCTCTTTCAGTTGGTCTATCAGTTCTGGATTCCCTTCTAGTCCTGATATAGTAATGTAACTACCTACATTAATAATAATCATTGTGCTTCCCTCCTTTGTTTGAAAAATGTTTTAGTTTCCTTAATTCTTTGGTTAATAGTTTTCCAAGACCATCCCCTCTTTCTTAAATGGTAGCTTAGGGAGGACAAAGACTTTAATTCATGTCTTAGTATTATCTGCACCAACCTTTTACAGTCTTCAGGCATTCCTTTAGTCAATGCCTTAACAGGGTCAACATAGTTGTCTATTATATCACCTGATATACCAGCAGATGTCCTAGTGTCTCCAACAGCCTGTAAGATGTCTGTGTTGTTATTATATTGAGGTCTGCTGATACTACTACCCCAAATCACACTCCTAAATTTATAGTTCAGGATAGAAACTAGAAATGTAGTGAAGTCTCTTTCACCATCCCATTTATTGTAGCATTCACATAGAATGAGGTTACCAAAGGAGACCAACTCACGAAAGTCAAATTTAGTTTTTCTACTCCATACTTGTGCTTGATGGAGGATTAATCTTCTATATTGCATATATAATTCAGGTGGTATCTTATTCATATATCCTCCTTTCATTGAAATGAAATTATCTGCCACCGAAACCCCACCCCTCTCCATTGGAGGGGTGGGAACAAATAGTCAGTTACGCATTCTTCAGTTCACACATCTTCTCTGTCAGAGTCCAAAGGGCACGATTCAACTTAACGTCTTTGTCAATCGCTTTGATTTCCTTTGTTTTCTTTGCCCTAGCCCAATGAGGGTTGTTAGGATTGAACTCTACTTCAGCTTTCTCAACCATGAATCTCCCACCCTTCAAGAACTTTTCTTGAACTACGTTGTAGGTGTTCCATAGATTAGCCTTACTATCCTGTGATCGTTGAGGTTTTATAAGCCTGTCCACACTTTCTTGCATGTGGAACTTTAGGAGCTTATCATCCTCTGGGTACAGGACTTGGAGGGCAGACTCACCAAATATCTTCCGTTCACCCTCTGTCAGTTCAACATTCTTGAACCTATCTACAGATTCAATTACCTTCGGTGTGTCCTCTACTATGTGGGTAACAGCATTCATTACCTTTTCATCAGTGTACCCCTTGTGGAGGATACGGTAATCACCAACCGTACTTTCAGCTGTCACACATCCATTACTGCACCAACATCTCCATAGGGCAGACATCAATTTAAAGGCAGCACCTCCATCATGTGCATTCGTCATAAGGATTTCAGGAATCACTTCATTTAACTGTAAAGCCTTCCCTACATCTTCAATCCTTCTGAATCTTAACATGTGCTTTTGGAAACCTTGCCTGTTCTCCCTAGCATTGGTCTCCCTACCACTGGCAACAAACCAACCATGTCTCTCCAACAGTTGAATCAACTGTACAGTCGGGACAAAGTTATACTTCTCCGATGTCCTATGGTGGCTAGTGGTAGCCATCACAGACTCCAACCGAGTATAATCAAACCTATTACCTTGCTCCAAGTTAGTATTCCTTCCAGATAGATCATACCCTCTTTCTACTATTACATTATTAATAACCATTTCTATTCTCCTTCTACAAAAAGTTAAAAAAGTTAACGATTAGTTAATACATCTCTATCATGTGTCCATCTTCATCAATGTCATTTGGTTCGTCCTGTTTGTAGTCAGTATCCTTATTTGCAAGTCGCATTCTGAGTGCGTTACGTCTTTCATCTGCTAAGGCACAATGACAATCAGCACAAATCTCTCCCGACTGACACATCTCATTGTATGGGAATATCTTGTTGCAGTTCTTACAATGAAATATTTTGCCCTCCTGCTGTTCAAGTACATCTAACATCTCTACGTCATTGGGGTCAACCCCTCCACCTTCATACTGTTTCATTACTTTCCTCCTTCCAAGTCAACTAAGAATACCTCCTTCGTAGTATCGTATTCATTGGATTCAAATATAATGTCCTCCTTCTTAATGCTCTCTACTACTGGTTCTTTACTCATCATTGAATAGAAGGTAAAGAAAACAAACATAATAAAACTAATTACTAACATCTTCAAGAACATCTTCATTCTGTCCTCCTTCCTATATGGTTCTGATTTCAAAAGTATATTCTGGATTGTCTTTGTTCATGTTACTGACCTCCTTCACTAATGCATCATAGTCACTAGCTAGGAATATGCTTGCATAGATTAGGTTAACGCATAGTACATTGTTAACAGCATCAAAGGGACTGAACCTCTTAGCCCCCTTACGCTTTCCGTAAATCCTGTATTTGAAATTCTTCATAAATCTCCTCCTTCTGGTAGATGGTCAAATGTGTTTTCTGGTTGCATCAGTTGATGCCCCAATTCGACTTTTGGATAAGCTTTCTGAGCTTCCTCCAAGCTATAGAAAGAATCAAGATAATTCTTTCTTGACTGCCCTGCCATGACAGAGTCACGTGGAAATGTATCGTAACCATACACAACAAATCTTCCATCGTCCTTTTCTATTATATCCATGTAATCAAATTTAAATTTCTTCATAAATCTCCTCCTTCTAGGGCGGTGGCAGAAGATTCCTCCTACCCCACCCTCAAAAGTTATAAAGTTTCCCACCTCTTTGTCGATGGGTTGTAATACTCGATGCTTGTACACCCTGCATCCCACATCGCCCAATCAAGTGGGTCGAGTGTAGGTTCATCAGACCTTCCAATGAAGTATACTTCTCCATCTTCATCTAAGGTTCTGAATCTGAAAGGCAGGGAGGTTCCTTCTACATGGTCAATAGAGGATGTCCCTTCCCTTCTTTGAGGGCTTACTGCCCCTGAAATCATATCATAGGTAATCAGCCACATGGTTATTATCTCCCTTCATCAATTCTGTCAAAGCCCCTCTTCTCTGTCATGTATATCCCAGAAGGAGTCTTGACGATATCACCTATAGACATGGAGGTATGATGTAGTTTGTTCGTCCTGATTAGATCATTCATCTCACCTTCAGGACTCCATGCTTGGTTCATAATGTAGAAAACCATTTCCAGATTTTGCCATATACCCTCATTGGTATCAAAGAATATCTTGGCAACCTTAGTGTGGGTCTCTGTCATATCCTTTGGAGGATTAGGTGGGTGTTCTTCATCATGATAGAACTCCATCTTGTTCTGATACCATACTTCATAAACTGAACCATCATTCTCCAACACCCTATCATCTATTATATCAATGTTAAGGTTAGCGTTATCTATTTCAACCCCTGTGATAAGGGCTATTGGGTTTTTCATCTCCGTAACTGCATTCATAAGTTCCTCCTTTGTGAATATAAAATTGTTAATGGTAACATGTGAATCATTGGTCATCTACTTGTCCTCCATCCAATTAAAGTATAGTCTAGGACTATGTGTAAATTGTAAAGACCCTCTAACACCATCACTTTTTCTTGTAACTACTACAAAGGGAGCTTGAAATCCTTCTACTTCAAACTCCTCCATTAGTTCTTCTGTTGTCCATTCTGTTTTGTTTTCCATTTTATCCTCCTTCTATTAAGGTTATCCTATCCAACAAACTTTAAAACTACGAAACGCATTTGCTATCTCTTGGTCTCCCCAATCATAAATATCCCTCAACAAGTTATCCATCTCAAATATTTCAGTATCTCCATCCATCGTATCAAGTTCATCAATTATAGCTTGCTTTTCATAATCAATGTCCTCATTCACTGTAGGGATTCTTTCTAATTCTTTCTTTAAAGTATCCCTGACATCTAAAAGCGTGTTCTTATCATCATGAAATCCCTCTATCAAGTGCTTAACTTTAATCTTGTTTATCCAATTAGCCATCTTATCCTCCTTCTAGGGCGGTGGCAGAAGATTCCTCCTACCCCACCCTCAAAAGTTAAAGGTTAAATATGAACATGAAAATAGTCATTCTGTCTCCCTACGTTACCATCTGCTTTGATGTTACTGCCTTTTAATCTCAGATTCCATGACAGTTCAGAATGTTCTCTTACACTATCAACTCCCAAGTATGCATAAGGCATGGCTTCGATCTTATTAACAAATACAGTCTTACTCTTTGTTGCGTTTGTAGCGTTAGCCCCATGATGCAGTAATTGGGTTGATTCCCTCGTTCCTGTCCTGTAACCTGATAACTGAATTACCTTTTCTTGAATCTTACGTTGTTTCTCTTTTAACTTAGCAATTTTTCCCTCCAAGTTAAGGAATGAATCAGCTAACTTCTTGTACTCTATCCTACGCTTCTTCAACACGCTTTCATAAGAACCAAGTTGTCCCATACTTTCACCAAATAAAGTATAAGTTTCCTTACTCATAATGTCCTCCTTTAGGGAAGATGGCGAACCACCCTCCCAATTAGGTTAGAAATATTTTAGTCCTTAATTACTTTAATGCTGTCCTGTGGTACAGTCTCACTGATAGCATTCACATCATCTTCTCCTAGTACCAATATAGCATCTTTAACTTTCACACTTACACAATCAATGAAAGTCTTAGCTGTTACCTTCTTGGAGAACTTCAATGGATTGATAGTCCTCTTATCACTGGTAATCCATTGGACTCCATCAGAGAACTTACCAAATAGTTTTCTAGTTTTATTCTTCTTGAACTCCTTCATCAAAACTAATTTAGTTTTTTCAAGTTCTCCCTTAATCCTTTTTTCTTCAGCCTTCAGATTAAGGTAGTAGTCAACAGTTTTAGTCTTTACAACTTTCTTAGTCTTCATTTTAGTAATCATTCGGCACCTCCATTGGGTTTTGTTCAATGTAATCATCTTCAGTAACTCCATCCCTTTTACTTTCAAAGTCCTCCACAGCTATTTTATAGCATGGGACACATAAGGTTTCACCAAAGAAGTACTCCATGTCACACTTGTAGTGTGCTTCTCCACACTCGTGGCATGTTGACTTCATCTTCACTACTACAACTGCACTACCTAGTTTAAGTGTTTTCATAATCTCCTCCTTCTAGGGTGGTGGCAGAAGATTCCTCCCACACACCCTCAAATTACTTTCCAAGTTTAATTAACGCTATTCTACCATGACCCTCTTTAGCTGTCTTCATAGCCAAGAGGTCAGACTTACTACAATCTACATAGTTAGAAGGGATGTCCTCCTTCTTGTCGAAGATTATAGCATGTGGCTTTTTCTTATCCAACTTAAACTTACCTCCATCACTGAAGATTAACGCAGTGTTAGGGAGGTCTAACCACATATCCCAATTCAAAGAAGTTGACTTGGTATACATAAAGAACTCCACCTGAGGGCAAAGTTCAGCAATCAAAGTAAGCTTATTAAGATACCTTTGGGAATAAACATCTCCCGATACATGCCATCTCACAAACTTAATATGTTTACCTTTATGCTTTCGCTTAGTCAACTCCTTTACTGCTACTGATACAAATTCATTTGACATAGAAAGTTCAAGTCTTTCTTGATACCCCTCTCGAACATTAGGGAAACAGAAGTTACCCCTCCTAGCCATACAAATTCTTTTACAATAAGCAGTAGCCCCCAAACAAGTTTCAACTGCTGGGAGGCTACTACTGTAAATATCTTCTTCATCATGCTTGATGTTTTTCTTACTAAATAGATATTGCATATGTCCTCCTTTATGAATTGTATTCAATAGCTTCATTGTAGTACTCAGGATATTCAGCTTGAACATCCTCCCTTGTGATACCATGACTAGCTAAAGCATTAACAGTATCAGTGATATCTCCTGTTATGAAAGTTTCATAGTTAGCCAACTCCCTGTGTATGATCTCCTTCTTAGTGTTAGCATCCAGATCATTCTGTGCTCTTTCCCTACCAACTTTAGCTATATCTTTCATAAGTTGGACAACTGATTCCTTTGGGGCAACCAATCCTCCATTAAGTCCAACATATTCAACACCCTCTTTCTTCTGTTCATCTAACTGCTTATTACTGAAAGCCCAAAATGCACCATGCTTCTCCATTGCTAATGTAATACCGTCTACTTTTTCTGTGTTATACATAATCTCCTCCTTCTGGGGGTGGTGGCAGATTTACCACACACCCCTCTATAAGGTTAGTTATTTACAAGGCACTTTAATAAAACTAGCCATGTCATAATTCTTAGTTGCTCTCCCTACGTTTACTGAAGTACATCTCCCCATGCTAACAAACATGTAACGGTCAAACAAAGAACAAAACCCAATGGAGGTGCCGAGTCCCGTGCAACTGTCTTCTTTAATCTTGCATGTCTTACATATATCAACCATTCTCTTTCTCCTTTTTAAAAACTTAAAAATTAAACTTCATCGTCAATTAGTCCTGCACATCTAGGACAACAGAAATTCCTACGGTAGTTCTCCCTTCCACACTTACACTTCCATAAGTTTGGGTTTTTTGATCTAAGATTTTTATAGTCCTCTTGAAGCTCTGCAAGTTTTTTGTGTCTCAATTCTTGTTGGGTATCCTTCATCTTCTCCATCCCCAACCCTTGTTCTAACACCTCCATTAGTATTAAAGTTTTCAGTTCTTCCTTCCTACTTCTTTCTGCATGATTAGTTCCTAATGTCATTTTAGTCCTCCCTTCAATTAAAGTTAACTGCCCTCCCTGATGGTGGCAGAAAAATAATTACCGTCATGCTTACTGTTATGACCTCCATCGTATCACACTCATAATGGTAGATGAATAGATAGAGGACATAGTAAGCAATCAGTGATTATTTAAATGGTGAACCCTTTGGTTTATATGTTAGCCCCTCCAACAAGGGTAGTTGGAAGGGCATTCTAAAATCATAACCTGACCTCAAATTGATATTACTATAGATGATGTTTGAATTGTCTGCTTGTCCTCCCTGATGGGTGGTGGCAGATATTTTTCTTGTAGTGGTATGTTGTACTCCATGCGGTCTAGGTTATTGCAACCCTCAATAGGGTTACCCTCTGTGTGGTAGTCTTGATTTGATTAGCCTGTCGGGGACTGTACCGACCTCAGGACTTACTCCTCCTTCACTGGTGGTGGCAGGTTTGTCTCCCTGTCCTTAACCCTCCAGCCAGTGTTTCGATGGATATAGTTGACCGCTTTCGTTAAGTTGGTCAGTGTTAGGTATCGGCTTCAGTAAGCCCTCCCTGTGTCCCAATGCATTGGCTACACCAACTAATAAAAGCTTTACAACTAAAACTAAACTTCAAAGAACAGTGTGTATTGTAGCATTGAAACGCTACAAACGCAACAAACAAACAGAAGAAATATTGCCTGTTGTCCTAAGTCCTTTAGATATAAGGGGTTACACACGAAAAAAACCTTTGATTTTCATGTCTCTATGTGGTCTAATCTATGCATGGAGACGAAGAAATCAAGCAAGTCATTTAAGCGGAAGAAAGCACCTTCTAGGAAGACAGGGGCAAAGGTAGGGGCAAAGGAGGCTAGACAGTTAGCCCTCTTTGTTAGTGTTTACATAAACGGTTTCAATGCTGGAGAAGCATATCACGCACTTCATCCAGATATCTCAAAAGCATCAGCAAGGGCTGAGGGTAGTAAGTTCCTAGCAAGACCTAATGTTATTCGGGAGATAGATAGCCAACTCCAATCCTTATTTGAATCCATTGATTTAAAGAATGAATCAATCTTAGCAGAACAAATGAAGATAGCTTTTGTAGACGTTAGAGGGTTCTATGATGAAAACGGTGCATTCAAGGGAATGAACAATTTAAACATCGCCCAACAGTCAGCGATAGAGGCTTTAGAAATAGAAGAGTTATACGAAGGGACAGGCTCCAACAGAGTACACACAGGCAGAACAACTAAGATTAAATTCTACAATAGACAGAAAGCAATAGACTCCCTGATGAAGTACAATGGGATGATTAAAGAATCGAACAACTTCAATTTCAAGATCAATAATAATATAGAAAACGCAGAACTTAAAGTAGATGTCGCAGCTCTAAAGGAGAAGTTAGGTGCAGACACAATTATTGAGCTCAACAGAAGACTATCAACCTCAGGACAGAACTAGAATTGTTTCGGAGGACTTGATAAAGATAGCAGGGGCGGAGGTATCCCTCAGGCTATATATTGAACAGGCATGGAGTGTACTTGAACCAACTACTCCATTCATATCGGGTTGGCACTTAGATGCTATATGCGATCACTTAGAGGCAGTCTTCAAGGGAGACATCAGAAACATAATTATAAACATACCTCCTAGGCACATGAAATCATTAGCGGTTTCAGTTTTCTTTCCAACTTGGGTTTGGATTAACGACCCCTCTTCCAGATGGCTATTCAGTTCTTATGCACAAGACTTATCCACAAGGGATTCCCTCAAGTGTAGGAGATTAATTCAATCCCTATGGTATCAAGCAAGGTGGTCAGATAGATATACGATAACAACAGACCAAAACCAGAAGACTAGATTTGAGAACGACAAGACAGGATATAGATTATCAACAAGTGTAGATGGAGTTGCAACAGGTGAAGGAGGAGACTATATAGTAGTGGATGACCCTCACAATGTAAAGCAAGCAGAGTCAGAGATAAAGAGGAATGGGGTTTTAATGTGGTGGGATGAAGTAATGAGTACAAGATTGAATAATCCTAATACAGGGAGGAAGATTATAGTGATGCAAAGGTTACATGAGAATGATTTAACAGGACATATCTTAGCAAAAGAGTTAGGTTATGTGCATCTTATGTTACCAGCGGAGTATGAGAAAGATAGAAAGTGTTTTACCAATATAGGATTTGAAGACCCTAGAGAAGATGAATACGAACCACTGTGGGAGGGGCTGTATGGTAGGGAGGCATTGGATACATTAAAGAAGGATTTAGTTTCTGAGTATGCAATAGCTGGACAGTTACAACAGCGACCTGCCCCTAGGGGTGGAGGTATGTTTCAGGTAGATAAGATAAAGATAGCTAATGCGATAAACAAGCATCACATAGTCAGGTCAGTGAGGTATTGGGATAAGGCAGGTACAGAGGGTGGTGGTTGTTATACAGCAGGAGTGCTTATGCATGTGATGAGTGATGGAGGCTTTTTGGTGGCAGATGTCATTAAAGGGCAATGGAGTGCAGGGAAGCGGGAGGCTATTATAAAGCAGACAGCACAAGTAGATGGCAAGGAGGTTACGGTCTGGGTAGAACAAGAGCCTGGGAGTGGAGGAAAAGAATCAGCTGAATCAACTATCAAGAATCTCGCTGGCTTCAGGGTAAAGGCAGATAAGGTAACAGGGGCTAAGGAAGTGAGGGCTGAGCCGTATGCTAATCAGGTAGAAATAGGAAACGTATCTATATTGAAAGCAGAATGGAATAGAGGGTTTCTTAGTAACCATGAATCGTTTCCTGTAGGTAAAGAGAAGGATGACGTAGATGCTAGTGCAGGAGGCTTTAATAAACTAACAGCTAAGAAGGCGAGGTATGGGGTATGGTAAATAAACTAAGCAAACTTACAAACAAGAATCAGATCAAGCATAGGTTTCTTTTAAAGCAGAAGAGAGAGCTGGAAGCAAAGATTGAAGGAGAGAAGGACAATGTGCGGTTGGCTTATTTAAGGATGGACTTGAAATGGGTGGAGGAGAGATTGATGGAGGGGACAGTCTAATTGAAGAAACTCTTGGCTGCCTCATTGCTTACTATCTTCTTATTTACTTCTTCTGTTGTAGCAGATGACAAGTGTATCCATGTATCAAAGAACATGCAGGAGGTTATCAGTTTTACAAATGTGTTCATAGGTGATAGTCCATTCGAGTGCAGTACAGAACACTTCCACTATGCTCTCTGCTTTGCCAATAAGAATACTATAGTGTTCAGTAAGCATACGAGGGTGATGTTTATCGGAGTGGGAGACAGGACTGCCTATTATATTTATAGACCAAGGGAGGATTCAGATTTTGAGATATATATGGTTGATGTAGAGGATACATCCAGCCCAATAACTCAATTATTTTATGTTATGCAAAGAGAGTTCATAGACTTAATGAAGAAGGGTCATAAAGGTTATAAGAGGAAACAAGTATGATATATATTGAGATAACCCTCCTTGTGTTTGGGTTATGGTGGTTCTGCAATTACTGCTTACATAAAGGAAGAACTGAAAGAGAACGTATAGAGAAAGAGGATAAATTTATAAAGGACAGTTTTAGATGAAAAGAACAACAGCAGTAAACAAAAGGAGGATTAAGACAAACGGCAAATCCAACAGTAATGGCAATGGGAGGTTTGACCTCTTAACAGATGAAACTAAGAATATTCTGATTGCTAACTTCCAATCACAGCAGACAAGGAGTGAACTGTCTAGGAGGCTAGGTCTAAGTTACAAGAACGATGCGAGAGATACATACAAGGCACTAGGTTATCCTAAAGAACTTCAGTTCGACAACTACTGGGGATTCTATACAAGGGAACATATAGCTAAGAGGGTAATTGATGCCCCAGTAAATGCTTCATGGCAAAACCCTCCATCAATCACAGAACAGGAAGAAGGAGACGAGACAGAGTTTGAGAAGCAATGGAATACATTAGTTAAGGAGAAGAAGATATGGCACTATATGTCTAGGGTAGATAAGTTGTCAGGTGTAGGAGACTTCGGGATTCTCTTATTGGGATTCAATGATGGAGCTAAAACATTAGAGGAAGAAGTCACTTCAGCCACAGAGTTGATATATTGTAGACCATATAAACAGAACAGGGTAGTGATTGAGAAGTTCATTCAAGATACAGCTGACCCTCGCTATGGTCTACCTGAATTATACAAGGTAGATGTATCAACCACCAAGTCAGATAATGCAAATATAATAGATAGTGCTACCACAACATCAGTTCACTGGACTAGAGTTATTCATGTAGCTGATGAGCTTCTAGAGGATGACATCTACGGCACTCCAAGACTGATGAACGTATATAACCTTATCAGTGGACTCCATCTCGTAGCAGGGGGCAGTGGTGAGATGTTCTGGAGGGGAGCATTTCCAGGTCTCGCTTTCCTATTAGACAAGGATGCAGAGATAGACCCCTCCCAAGACATGACAGCTTTGAATACAGAGATCAATGACTACATACACGATCTTAATAGGACAGTGAGGGTACAGGGGATGGACATTAAGAACTTAGCCCCTCAAGTGGCTGACCCCTCTAAGCATGTTGAGATATTGATTACCTTGATTGCTGGAGCTAGGGAGATTCCTAAGAGGATTCTAGTAGGGGCTGAAAGAGGTGAGTTGGGTGGAGATAGGGATGAGAACGCATGGAATAAGAAGATTAAGGAAAGACAAACTAACTACTGCAGTCCAATGATGATTAGACCTTTAATAGATAGGCTTATCATGTTTGGTGTCCTCCCAGAACCTAAAGATGAATATGAAGTAAAGTGGGAGGACATTACAGTACCAACAGAGGAAGAAGAAAGTAAGGTAGCTAAGACTAAGGCGGAGACCATTGCCACTTATGCAAATAGTGTAGGGGCTAGTGAGGTAATACCCCCTAAGATATTCCTGAAGTTAGTAATGGGATTTGAAGATGGTGAGATAGAGATGATTGAAGGAGAGTTGGATACAATGATGGAGCAGGACTTAATAGATGAGGAAGCAAATGCAGAAATGAGAAAAGAAGTAGAAGGAGAGTTGATAGCAGAAGGAGCAACTGAGAGAAAGAGATTAGAAGAAATAGCTAAGATAGAAGGAGGAGAATAATGCCTTTAGCAAGTATAACAAAAGTGAAAGCATCTTTCGCAAGTATAACTCTCACACAGAGTTCTTTAGCAAGTATAACCTTAACGAAACAATAACATGGCAGAAAACATAACGATATTAGCAGACAACATAATGGAGGGGACAACTCCAAAGATAACAGCTACCATACAGGATGAGGATGGGAATGCTATTGCAGATACAGCTTTAGATACACTGACCCTCACATTGTATAACCTTGATGATGCAGACAATACTATTATCAACAGTAGAGATGGTCAGGACATTCTGGATGCAAACAATGTAGCAGTAGATGGTTCTGGGGTTATGGTATGGAGTGTTCAGGCAGGAGACACAATCATAGTAGGGAGTGATTTAGTAGAACGACATAGAGCTGTGTTCAAGTGGACATATAGCTCAACAACAAAGGCAGGGAGTTACGTTATTGACATGGCAATCAGGAACTTGGAGAAGGTAACATAATGGGATTCCATGATGGATTAATACATTCTACTAGGAATCACAAGCAGATGAATCGAATGGCTCTCAAAAGGAGACAGGGGAAACCAAAGCCTTACAAGGAATGTGAAGAGTGTTTGTTTATTATGGATGATTGCACTATCTGTGAGATAAAGGAGAGTAGTGCTAAATATCCTTATCCAGATAATTTTGTTGTTTTTACAATCCTTTATCCAGATGAAATAACAGAGTCTATTCTGGAAGACTTAGATGCAATTCCAAATGTTGAAACTATGATGTATAATTGTACAGCAGCTAGTAGAAGAACAACAACACAAATTAGAGATGGCTCGGTTTAAATAAAGGAGATACGGTGATAGTAGGATATAAGAAGAAGTGGGAGAAGGAGAGGGATTGCAAAGACAGGTCGAGAGAATATATACAAAAGACCCATGATGCAGTAATTGGGATGGGTAAGGACATAGAGTATCTTAAAGGGGCGAATGAGAAAACAAATATAAGATTTACTGAGCATGAGGTGGTAGCAAAAGGATCACTGAAGGATGTTCGTGATATGATTGAGAATCACACTTGTACTCAGTCACTGGAAACGAAGGAGATTGTTCAGAACTTGGTAGATCATCAGAAGACTCAGAATGGGCATCTTAAGGATTTAAAGATACAGGGAGATACAACAGCTGAAACACAAATGACTTTACTATTGATAGCACAGGGCAGAAGGAGTCTTTGGAAGGAGATAGGTATAGTGATTGGGTCGATAGTAGGTATTGGAGGATTGATTTTCGCAGGGATAACATTATGGCACTAGACACTCAAGACACAGCGGTTCAATATTTCAGGGATGCGGATAAGAAAATAAAATGTGTAATACTTGTGTAATAAATAAAACTAGAAAACTGACAGCGAATGAGGTTCTTCTCTTTGACCCTACTAGAACTCTATCTACTAGGAAAAGGTTTGTAGCTCAGATGGAGAAGCGGTTCAATGCTTTAAGGGCTGAAGTAAATAAGTTCATCATAGAGGACGATGGGTTGTTAACATTCGACTTCGATGTCCTCCTAGACTTCACGCTTAACACTACTCCATCCGAATGGAGAAGTAAGTATGATGCTAATAAGATACCTAGATTTATGGAATGGTTGGAGAGACAGAATGAAAAGTTCATTCTAAGCAAAGGTAAAAGTGGACTAGAAGTTGTTGGTGACATCCCTCCTTTCTTTGAAGGTCAAGCATCAGGGTTAGAGGGTACGCTAGGTAGTTTAGTTGAAAGGGATATATCAGCCAGTTGGACAGATGTACACATTAGATCAGCTTATCAGAAGGGGGTAGTGAGGGCTCAACAGGAACTTAATAAAGCTGGTGTTGAAGTTCCTTTGTTTCAACAAACTACTGAGGGACTGGGTGGAGTATTTAATGCTCCCTTTCATGCTGATAGAGCTAGACTAGCTTTCACGCAGACCTTTGAGGGTTTGAAGGGAATTACTAGGGCAATGGACTCTGTTATATCAAGGGAGTTGGCTTTAGGTATGGCAAGGGGGGATAGTCCTAGAACCATAGCTAAACAGATAGCAGGGATAGGAGGAGAAATAGAAAAAATAGGCTTGACAAGGGCTAAAACTCTTGCTAGAACAGAGGTAGTTAGAGCACATCACAATGCCTCTATCAATGAGTATGAGAGGGCTGGGATAGAGGGGGTAACAGTTAAGGCTGAATGGAGTACAGCTGGATACAATGTATGTCCTCTATGTTCAGGTAATGAGGGAAGAGTATTTAAACTTGATGATATAAGAGGACTAATTCCAGCTCATCCTAATTGTCGTTGTGTTGCTATTCCTATCGTACCAAGTGACAAGAAGTTTAAGCAAAGGACAGTGAGGAAAGTTCAAACGGTGAAAGGAGTAGCTGGCAATCTTCCTCTATGTCCTATAACTAATACTTCTGGTATTAGGATATTAGCTTCAATAGCCTGTGTAACTAAGAAGGACATTGCAAGGGCTAAGAGGGCTAAAAAGTCACATGTACCAATAAACGCAAAGATATTGAAAGAAGCTACAGTGAATGAAGCAAAGTTCGCTAAAATGATAGATGCAAATCATATAACAGGGAGGAAACCTTTTGATGTAATTAAGTTTAATCCAAATGGAAAGAGGGCACACCAGATAGAGGTCAAGACTTTCTTTTCTGGTAAGGCTGACAAGATTCACATGCGTAAGGATTCCAGATTGAGAAAACTTGCAGAGGCAGCTAAACATCCCAAGGCTCAGGTACATACTATATTATTTGAACAAAGGCCAGGGAGGAAGAAACAGATATTCTATAAGCAGGGAGTAGGTGCTTTTCGACAGGCATCAATGAGAGTAGTTACCCAGAAGGAGTTGAAGGGCATATTTAGACTTAATAATGATATGTTGAACAAGGTTAAGAAAGTAAAGAAGATAAAGAAAGTAAAGAAGATAAAGAAAGCCTCTACGGTAGTAAAGAAGACAGCTTCTACTTGGAAGAAGGTAAAGACAGAAAAAGAATTTACTAAACAGATGTCCAAGATTACAGGTAGAGGGATAAAGCTTACTGGCGATACTAAAGCTTTCATAAAAGAACATGGCAATACTTTAGGGGCTGACCTTTCTAGGGCGGTTGGGGAGAAGAAAAAGTTAAAGGCATTGTTGAAGAAAAACCCTCTAAAGGGGATGCACTTTGAAAATAAACATAGGATAAATTTCACTGGTAAGGGGTATGATGCAGAAGCTTGGGAGTTCATTGGAGGGCACAAACCTAAGACAAATGCTTTTTATGATAAAGATGTTATATCAAGTGGATTTAAAAAGTATTCTAAATCTAATACGTTAAGGGTAGGAGAGCAATACTATAATGTAACAGGAAATGATTTTAATGGGATGATACGGCATGAGTTGGGTCATCATATATACGAAACAAATCCAAAGGTAAGAAATAGTTACTATAGATTATGGAGCAAAGGAAAGATACAGGGAGAGATGCAAGTATCTGATTATAGTTATCAGCATCCAAATGAGATGTTTGCTGAATCTTTTGCTGCATATACTTCTTCTAAGTATGAAACCTTTGCTACTAAGGCTTTTAAGGATCGTTCATTACATCCAAGGGTGGAGAAGTTATTTGATAAGTTGTTTAAGTAAGGAGGGATTATGTTATTAGAACATAGATGTTTTACTAGAAAGTGTGCCAACCTTAGGAGGGCAGTAGAAAGGTTGGATGAAGACGTTGAAGCCAGTGAGGTTCCTGTTTGTTTAGCTTTTCCTGTAACAGTAGGAGGGATTCCAGATGAAATAGCTTATGGGGACAACCTACATCTTACAGTCTTAGAGGGGCAGAAGAATCTTACAGTATTTAGAAAGCGAACTAAAAATGAAATACCGATTGTATAACGAGACAAGTCTGGAGATAAGTGGAGGGGTAATTAAATGACTATGATGATATATGATGCAAATGACTTTGTGGGAGATCTATGTACTAATAAAGGTCTATTTGATTTACATGAAGCTGTGGAGAAGAAAAAGAGAACGTACCCTCACTTACATGACTTCCTCCAAGAAGGGATTACATTTATAACTGAAGAACTAATGATAGATGTTACATTATTTATAAAGAAGGAAAAGAGGGGGGATGTCATGGACGTAGTTAGGCAGTTAAGGAAACTGTTGATAGACAGTACCTCCATAGCAATTATAACTAATAATATAAGTGAACCGATAACAACGGAAAATCTTTAACGAGACAAGTCTGGAGATACAAAGAGGGATATTTATAACTTTAACAAAAGGAGGGTAAGCATGAAATATTTAGTAATCGTATTTGTGGCAGGGATGATTGGCTTTATGTGTTGTGGCTGTAAGATGACAGGACTCAATATTAATGAGATAGATACAAAGCCAACAACAGTGGAGACTATTGAAGTCCCAGTACCAGCTGCACCAGTTCAATAAATTTTAAAAAGACCTTTAACCAGAGGGAGAGGTAGAGACAATGTTTAATGTAATGATTACAAATTTAGCAATAGGATTATTTTCATCATTAGCAACAGGTATGGGAACTTATGTTGCAAAGATGAAGGGTGGAGAAGAGTTCAGCACAAAGAAGTTCGGGAGGACAATGGCAACTGGAGCAGCTGCTGGATTAGCAATGGGGTTGGCAGGGAATACAGTAGATAGCCCAGAGGGTATGGTAACATCAACAGGACTTGGGCTTGGCTTGGTGAATGTATTAGATCAGGGAGTCAAATTCATTTGGAGATTGTTTAGTAAGAAGAAGGCAGTATAAGGAGGACACATGAATAATATAAGAAACTTTATTTTAAATTTTAACATTCGTACTGATATCATGCATGGGGCAGAGCATTTTGTAGTCCCTATAGTGGCATTGGTGGAAGGAGTACATATTGGTTCTGGAGGGGCTGGCTTCTATCCAGCGGCAGAATTAGATCGTACAGCACAAAATTGGAATGGTGTCCCTCTAACGATAGATCATCCTAAAGATATAAAGGGAACACCTATCACAGCCAACAACCCTGAGACTTTAAAACAATTCAAAGTAGGGACATTTGAGAATGTTCATTATGAAGGAGGAAAGTTGAAGGGGGAGGGCTGGATTGACAAGAACTTAGTTACCCAATTATCACCAAAGACATTAGGTATTATTATGTCAGGGTCTAAGTTGGAGGTAAGTACTGGATTGTTTACTAAGAGTGATGGAGTATCAGGTGAATGGAGGGGGAAGAAGTTTCAAGAAACACTTTCTGATTTTATCCCAGATCATTTAGCCTTGCTTCCAGATGCACAGGGAGCGTGTAACTTTGATGCAGGGTGTGGAGTAAGAAACAACAAAAAGAAAGGATGTGGTAAGTGTTTGAAAGTTAATGGAGAACATAGAATAGAAGTGGAGGAAAGAAATGGACTAAGACAAATAGATATACTTAATTTTAGTAATGAGCTGAAAGGCTTAGGGTATTGGGTAAATGAACTCAGTCATAGCAAGTTAAGAGAACAACTCTTTGAACTTGTATCGGGTATGAATAAAGAGGGAACTATCCACTTTTTAAGAGATGTCTTTGATAAGAGCTTCGTCTTTGAAGAAGTGACGGAGAATAAGTCTAAATTATTTAGGCAGGGATTCAAAACTGACAACGAATCTCAAGTTAGTACCAAAGGCAATGCAACAGAAGTACGAGAAGAAGTTAATTTTATTCCTATTAATAATAATTTAAAGGGAGAGATGTTGATGGAAAGAACAGAAGCAGTGGACACTCTCATAGCCAATGAGAAGTTGACTTTTGTTGAAGATGACAGAGAGATGCTAATTAATATGGCAGATGAGAGTTTTGAAAGAACATTCAAACTCAATGAGTGTGGGTGTGGAGAAGAAGGTAAAGACGAAGAGTTGCTAAAGGCTAATGAAGCTTTGACAACTTCTAACAAGGAATTGGTAGAGGAGCTAGCAGAATTGAAAGCAAACGAAGGAGAAGATAAGAACAAGAAGATTGATAAGCCATCATTCGCTGACCTATTAGAGGCTTCAGATGTAGAAACACAGGAAGCATGGGGAACAATGAAAGCTAATCAGAAAGCAAAGAAGGATAAGGCTGTGGAGGCTATTTTAAGTATTAAGACTAATAAGTTTGCGAAGGAGACTTTGGAAGCTATGACGATTAATGACTTGGAGAACATCATAGGACTTACTCCAGTAGTAAATGATTACGCTGGTAATGGACTACCACAGAGCAAACAGGTTACTATTAAGGCTAATGAAAGACAGGCTGATGGTAGTGGAGTCCCTCTGATGCCAGTAGAAAAATGGAATGCAGATGGTACTCCAGACTTTAGTGATTTAGATTAATTTTATTAAATTTATTTGTAGAAGGAGATTTATTGATGGCAAGAACAATATTAGTGAAGGGTAATGGCAACTTCTTAGAGGGAACTCTAACTGCTGTTGCTGTTCCTCCTGGTACTCTAATGGAGAGAGTCGGTGGTGCTTCAACTTTTAGGGCACAATCCGTTGCAGAAGCAGCTGGTACATATCCTGAAAAGTTGATAGCAGTAGAGAATTCTCTTATAGGAGCTGAGGTTGGAACAAGTTGGGAAGCTAGTTCACAGTGTCAGATGTACAAAGCACAAAGTGGAGATGTAATTCATCTAAGACTTGAAGATAGTGAAGTTGTGGCTTTGGGAGATGCTGTAACAGCTAATGGTACTAATGGTACTATGAAGAAAAGGGACACAGGAACTAACCCTCCATTTGCTTATGCGTTAGAGGCGAAGGATGCCCTGTCAGATGCAGCTGCATCTGATCTATTAGTTAAATGCGTTATCGTTTAAAAACATTTTTAATTTTTACTAGGGAGGAAATTTACATTGAATTTTAATAACAATATTGATGCACCAGCAAGCGTTAGTACTGTTGAGAATTTTCTACAAAACGGAGTAGGTGGAGACATTGCCCATAGACTTATCGCCAACGATATGGAGGTAAGTTCTTTGAGAAACAATGCTACTCTCACTTATGATGCATGGAAGAAGATTGACACAGCAGTATTAAAGGAGTACCAGATTAGACTTCAGGGAATAGCTGATCTACAGGCTAAAGGACTTACTTTTCAGACAGATGGCTTATCACAGACAGTCCTTCAGTATCAGGATGAAAGTGATATTACAGATGCTGAGTTGAACATGGATGGAGTTAACAAGACTGATAGAGATCGACCTGAATATGATACTAACTTCTTACCACTACCAATCATCTCCAAGGACTTTAGTTTCAGTGCTAGAGAGATTGCTGCTAGTAGGCAAAATGGTAATGGTTTGGATGTTCGTATGGCAGAGAAAGCAGCCCGTAAAGTAGCAGAAAAAGCAGAAGAAATGTTATTTCAGGGAGCAAGTTCATACACAGCTGGAGGCGGTACTATTAGAGGGTACGAAGATCACCCTAATCGTAATACTGGCTCTGTTACTGCTGCTTGGTCTACTACTACAGGTGCTAACATCCTCACTGACACTATCGCTATGAAGAATGCTGCGATTGCTGACAGGAAGTATGGAGATTGGACTTTGTATGTTAGTAATAACATAGAGGGTAATCTTGACCAGAACTTTACAACTAATTACCCTGTTACTATAAGACAGAGGATACTTCAGGTAGCTGGTATCACTGATGTTAAAGTCATTGATAAGATGACAGCTGATGCGGTTCTTCTTGTTAGTATGCAGAGTGACGTTGTTAGGCTTGTTCAAGGTATGCCGATTACTACTCTCGAATGGAGTACTGATGGTGGAATGATGGTTCACTTTAAGGTGATGACTATTCTTGTTCCACAGATATTTGCAGACCAATCTGATAGGTCTGGTATCATTCATTATTCGTAAATTGTAGTTAGGGTTGGAGGATAATCAGTAACCATGCTGACAGCCCTATTTTAAATACCTTTAACCATAAGGAGATATTAAATGAAGAAGTTAAAGAGAGCAAAGAAAGTAGAAGAACTAAGTAGGGAGGACTTTGAAAGGGATGAAACAATAGAAGAAGTGGGAGAGTTCAGACATAGACCCAGAACAGGCAAGCATCTTCTAGGGAAGAATACTAATTTTAAGATTAAGGGTAAGAGATATAAAAGGATAAGTCAATCAGGCGATATCCTTATTTGTCCTCCTAGACTTATAGCATCGTTTCATGATAAGTTTGAAAGAATAGACATATTACCCGAAGCAGTACTACCACCTGAGAAACAGTTGAAGAGGGTGCATAAGGGTGGAGGAAGATATGATGTTATCAATACTGTTTCAGGGGTTAAGTTGAATAATGACTTCCTGACTAAAGATGAGGCTAATGAATTGATTGTAAGCGACAATGCTCCACCAGAGGAAGATAACATAGAGTGAATGTGGTTGATGATTACAAGTCAGACTATTGGAATACTCCTAAGATGTGGCAAGGCTCAACTGTCTACGTCTTAGGAGGGGGTAGTTCGTTGTTACAAGAAAATCTAAGTTTGATTCATGGTGAAAGAGTCATCGGGGTGAATGATGCTTTTGTAATGGGAGATTGGGTTGACATGGTTTGGTTTGGAGACCCTAGGTGGTATGAATGGAACGAACAAGAAATGATTCAGTTCGGAGGGCTTAAAGCTTGTTGTTGTGAGATCATGAGAAAAGTACCATCTGCAAATGTTAAAGTACTTGATAGAGGGAAAAAGATGGGGTTAGAAGAAAGAGCAGAATATATTTCTTTCAACTATAGTTCTGGAGGGTCAGCTGTCAACCTAGCTACTAAGTTAGGGGCTAACAGAGTTGTCCTCCTTGGGTTCGATATGAAACCTGACAAAGATGGACAATATTGGTGGCATGATCGTCATCATGTAAAGAAGTTTGACATCGACCCATATCCTAGATTCATTGAAGCATTTGAACATATAGGCAAAGAGGCTAGAGGGTTAGGAATAGAAATAGTTAATAGTACAATGTGTAGTTTGATACCAAAAGAGTTTATACCTAAGATGCCATTGGAGGAAGTAATTGAGAACTAAAGCAGCTATTCTGGTAGAACAAAACAAACCTTTAGAAATAGTTGATCTAGATATCCCCAAGCTTGGAGTAGGTCAAGTATTAGTTAAGATAGCCTATGCTGGTATATGTGGATCACAAGTAGGGGAGATAAATGGTAAGGGTGGAGAAGATAAGTTCCTTCCTCATCTAATGGGACATGAAGGTGCTGGTATAGTTTCAGATATTGGAGCTGGAGTAAAGAATGTCAGAATGGGAGATCATGTAGTTGCTCATTGGAGAGAAGGTAAAGGAATAGATGCTGACTTCCCTAAGTATGGTTGGAGGGGAGGTGGAAATCCTGTATTTAGTAAAACAGCTATAGTAGGGGGAGGGAAAGTAACTACCTTCCAAGAGTATTCAATCATATCGGAAAATAGATTGACAAAGATTCAAGATTTTATTCCATTAGAGAATGCTGCTGCTATGGGATGCTCTGTCACTACTGCCTTTGGTCTTATCAACAACGAAGCAAAGTTGAAGATAGGACAGAACATAATGGTGATAGGATGTGGAGGGGTAGGTCTTAATGTCGTACAGGCTGCAAAGTTAGTTGGTGCAAATATAATTATGGGAATTGACCCATCAACAGACAAGAGAAGGAAAGTGCAAGACATGGGAGGGATATCGTATGCGGATATTCCAGAGTGTGATATTCATTTTCATGTGGTTGTAGATACTACAGGAATCCCTCCTATGATAGAACAGGGTTGGAATGTGGCTAAGGAGAAGATGATACTTGTTGGACAGTCCCATCACAACGAAAGCATTTTATTCAGAAACGCTAGAGGGTCTTTCTTTTCTGGTAAAGTAATGATGGATAGTCAGGGGGGATTAACTAATCCTAATGTAGATATTCCAAGATATTTGGATATGGGAGACAGGATAGAATCAAGAGCTATGTCCTCCTTCTATAGATTAGAAAATGTAAATGATGCAATAGAGGATATGGGCAAAGGGATAGTTATTAAACCTATGCTGGATATGGGTCATGAATAATATAAAAAAGTTTATGTCTGAGATTAACAAAGTCTTTTCTACTAACTTAACTAAGGTTAGGGTGGGAGATAAGGTTGATGGAGGATATGTTACTTTAGATGAATTGAACAAGCTGACTACAATGGTGTATAGTGCTGGTATTGGAGATGATGTTAGTTTTGAATTAGATTTTAAAACTAGATATCCCTATACTTGGTCTAAGATGTTCGACCCTACTATAGAATTTGCCCCAGTAGTTGCTGACAGTATATTTTATAAAACAGATATTATTCTCGGAGAGTTAGAGGGTAATAACAATCTATTGAAGATGGACATAGAGTACAATGAATGGGAGACTTTACATAGATGGGATGAAGGGATACTCAAGAGCTTCAGTCAGATAGTGGTGGAGTTGCATTTGATTCATGTAGTCCCTAGTCATGGGAGAAGCCCTTACTTCACTGGTATGTACAATACAGTATACAATAGAATGAACGAAGAATTATTTGGATACTATGCAAATGCGTTGGAGTGGTTGAATAAACATTTTTATATATATCATATACATCCTAACAACTCCCTACCTAAGATCAACTTGGGAGGGTTTAGCTTTCCTCCTTTACTAGAGGTCAGCTTTGTTAGAAAGGATTTAGTTAGTACATGTAATGGAACTCCAAGTTTCCCACAAGAGGGATTGGATTATCCCAATAAGACAGACCGACCTGATATAGAAAACTTTTATCCGATAGGAGCAATATGCTAAGTGAAAGAAGTAAACAAGTTCGGAGAGATACAATAAAACTATCCAAAGCAAATGGAGGGTATCATTTTGGTGGTTCATTCTCTTGTGTGGAAATATTGATAGCTTTATATGATGAAGTTATGGATGGAGAAGATTGTTTTATAATGAGTAAGGGTCATGCTTGTTGGGGAATGTATGTAATCCTTAGACAGATGGGATATAATCCAAAATTAGAAGGACACCCTAAGAGGGATGTTAGTAACGGAATAATTTGTACCACAGGGAGCATGGGTCACGGCTTACCAACCGCAGTTGGAATAGCAATGGCTAAAAAGATAAAAGGTGAAGAGGGAAAAGTATATGTATTGATGGGAGATGGAGAGTGCCAAGAGGGAACTACTTGGGAGAGCCTATTGATAGCAGGGAGGCACAAACTAGATAACTTAGTAGTGATAGTAGATTGTAATGGGTTTCAAGGCTCAGGGAGAACAAGAGACATCTTAGATATAGATAGTCTTGGGCTTGTGGCTAAAGCAGTAGGGTGGAGTTGTAGTGAAGAAATATCTGGTCATGATGTAGGGCTTTTCTGTGAAGTTGTAAAAGAGGATACAGATGGAAAGCCTTTCTTGATACAAGCAATAACTTTAAAAGGCAAGGGAGTTTCCTTCATGGAGGGCAACTCTGAGTGGCATGCAAAGTGGTTAGATGATGACAGTGAAGTAATAGCAATGAGGGAGTTAGGAAGTAATGGGTATTAATGAGCATGAAGAGTTTTAGGGATATGATACAGGGAGTCTGATATGGTAAGAGAAACACTACTAGCATATAGACAGTGGTCAGGGTTAGGAGATTGGATAATGGCAATGACTGTTTTGAAGATGGTCAACCAACAATATCCTGAAATAGACATCACTCTTAATCTTGTAGCTAGGAATAAGTTTTCAGATTCTTACCAACCAGACTACCTTCCTTCAGTAGTAGAGGAAGTGGCTAGAGGGTTTGATGTAAAAATAAAAGACTTCACTTACTACATTGTCCCTCAAAGGGCTTCACTGGAGTATACATACAGTAGTGGATACATGACATATAGTAAAGATGGAAATAATTTTATTGAGAATATGGTGAAGAAGTTTAATCATGATTCAGGGCTAGAGTTAGAGTATGACCCAAAAGTATATGCTCAATATATAGATGGAGATACTTTTGATAATTCATTTGAACAATTTAAACCTTATGTATTGATTCAATCATGTAGTAAAAGAGGATGTGATAAAAGGGAAGGAAAAGATTTTGGCTATCTTAATATGGAAAGAATAGCAAAGAGATTAATGAAGAGTGGTATTACTGTTCTCCAAATAGGACAGAACACAGACTTTACTATTCCTAATGTTCCCTCTTTCTTATCTATAGATTTAAATACAATACACAAGTTGATGATTAATAGCATGGGATTTATAGGAATGGATGGAGGGTTAGGTGTCTTTGCTAGTCATCATGGAGTAGATCAATATATTATTTATGAAGATGATGTTAGGTATAGTTGGACAAAGTTCCCTCACAGATATCAACTATCAGGGGATATAGGTTGGGTAGCTATTTCTAATTATATAATAAGTGAGCTTAGAGGACATAAAGAATATGAGAAGAGCATTCGGGAAAACTATAGTCAAGTTGGCTGAGAAGGATAAGAACATTGTCCTCCTTACTGGTGACGTAGAGCAAGAGATGAATGAATATAAGGAGAGGTTTCCAAATAGATATTTCAATCTTGGATTGACAGAACAGAGTATGATTAGTATAAGTGCTGGAATGGCTATGGAGGGATTAAGACCTATTGTATACTCCATTACTCCCTTCTTAATTGAAAGACCATTTGAGCAGATAAAGATCGACATAGATGAACAGAAGTTGCCAGTAATGTTAATAGGGAATAGTGATTATCCAACGCATGGTGCGACTCACAGACCACTTAATGCTGAAGGGTTGGTATCTTTATTTAAAAATATATATGGTTACTTTCCTAGAAGTCAGGAAGAGACAGAGAAGGCAATGTTGGATGCTTACTTGATGGGAGAGCCAGCTATCATTTGCTTAAAGAAAGATGGGTTGCCTATACTATGAAAAAGAACGTATTAATAACAGGGGCATCAAGAGGGTTGGGTAAAAGATTAGCACAAGCTTTTGCTGAACACGAATATAATCTCATTTTACATAGTAAGCAGAATGATCTCCCTTGTGTAAGTAAGAACTTCTCCTTCACTAGGGAACATACAAAAGATTATCATGTAGAATGTGAAACTGTTAAGGGAGATATTAATGATATAAGAACAGCTTATAAATTAAAAGAGAAAGCAGAAGAAATGGGAGGACTAGATGTTCTAATTCTCAATGCTGGTATTCATGAGAGTATGGGAATAGAGGAATGTGAGTCAGGGGACTTCGCTAATATGATAAATACTAATCTAACTTCCCAGATGGTATTAACAAAAGAACTATGGCAACAAGTAAAACGTAGGGAGGGGTTAATAGTATTCATAAACTCCATTGCTGGTAAGGTTGGGGCTGATGGAGAATTTATATATTGTGCAGCTAAACATGGTCTAAAAGGCTTTGCAGATTCTATACAGTTTGATGCTACAAGGGCAGGGGTAAAAGTGGTTAGTATATATCTAGGTGCTTTACAAACTGATATGGCAAGTCACAGAGGGGACTACGATAAGTTAATGAAACCAAGAGATGCTTCTAATTTTATATATCATATATGTAAGGATTATGCGACTATGAGAGTGACAGAAGTAGATATCTGTAGGAGGGTATATTGAATACAAAAGGGGACTTGGACTTATGATAACCAACCCAAAGAAGTTAAAATGTATATGTGGGAGTGTTGATTTTAATAAATATGATCGACAACTCTATGAAGTTACTCCAGAAGGTAAGACTATTGAAACTACCAGTAATGGAGTGTACTTCTATAAATGTAAGTGTGGGATAGTTAGGCAGGGAATAAATAGTATTGATTATAAAGAATACCCTCCTTCTAATCCTGAGTATAAAGCTAAAGATTATGAACATGATTTATATTTAGGAATGCAAAGAGTAATATCTCATAAGATAAAAGAAAAAGATGTAGTATTAGATGTAGGGTCAGGGAGTGGAGCATTCATTGAAGCTTGCAGGGCTATAGGGGCTGAGGCTTATGGGTGTGAGATAACTGACTATCATTATAAAAAGAGTGATGAGTTTACATATAAGAAAAGATTTGAAGATGTTCACTTTCCTGTAGATATGTTTGACAAGGTTACTTGCCATGATGTATTGGAGCATATACAAGACCCAGTTAGTTTTGTGAAGGAGATGTTCAGAGTAACTAAGCAGGGAGGGGAATGTATTATAGATGTTCCCAATTTCTTTTGTCCAGAGGGTAAGCATCACTGGAAAGAGGAACACATTTGGTTTCTTAATGAAACCCAGATGATAGACTTATTATCTAAAGCAGGATTCAAAGTTGATTGTTATAAGAAGCCTGTTCTGTCTAAGATAGTTTTCTATTGTACCAAACCAAAGCAAAAGAGGACAAAGATATTAGTACCTCCTGGCATGGGAGATGCTTATTGGTCTGTTGTAAAGATGCAATCCTTCATGGAGACTATAGGGAAGGAAGGAGAGATTCCAGATGTATATGTGGCTTGTAATAAAGATAGGAAGCGGGAGGGACATAAAAGAGCTTTTCCATTCTTGAAGTTGTTTCCTTTCTTAAAGTCTACAGAAATCTCTTTTAATACATCCATCTATCCAAAGGAGATTTGGTTAGAAGCTTATAGGGATGCAGGGAGGACTGTCTTTGAAGATATATGTGGGTGTGATTATTTCTTATCCTACAATGGTCAATTAAGTAATGGATTCTCTTTAGATGAAGTGGATGGAGAGTTAGATTGTAATTGGATTCCAGACATGTTCGAGTCTTTAGATCAAATGAACTATGAGAAAGCATGTAAAAATAAGTATGGCAAATATATCGTTTTCTACTTCCTCTTTCATGGTCACTATGGTCATTGGCAGGGAGAGTTTACTAAACAACAGATGATTAATTCTGTAAACATGATATGCCAAGAGACAGATAGTGTTCCTGTATTTGCTGGGGCTGTTTGGGATAGTGAGTTTGAAGACCAAACAGATGTTATAAATAACATTCCTTTTTCGATTGATCTAAGAGGGAAGACAAGTGTGGAGGAACTATTCGGATTGATTAAGGGCAGTAAGTGTGTGGTAGGGTATCCATCAGGGCTTACTATTATGTCAACAGTATTGAAACAGAAAACAGTTATTATTTGGAATGATTATTACAATAAAGATTTTATGTGGAACTCTTGTCCTCCAGAAGTAAGAAATAAATCTTACTTAGTGGTTAATACTAAAGATGCTTTCCCTAAATATCTAACTAGAAAAGTGAAGGAGCTTACAAAGTGAAAAGTCCCATATTCATTACAGGGTGTGCTAGATCAGGAACAAGTATGACAGCAGGAGTTGTTCATCTTTGTGGGGCTTGGGGAGGAAAGTTAGCACAAGCTACCCCATACAACAAGAAGGGTATGTTTGAGAACAGGGCTATCGTTCAGGGTATGGTTAAACCTTTATTGATAGCTGTGGGGGCAGACCCAATGGGACAGAAACCATTGCCTAAGATAAGAGACTTTGAAGAAATAGATAGTAGTGAATGGAGGGAAAAGTTTCTAAAGGAGATGAAGTATCAGGGATACAAAGAAGATAGAGATACGCTAATGTACAAGGGTGCGAAGATGTGTTTGATGTGGACTCTTTGGGATAGGGCTTTCCCTGATGCTAAGTGGATTATAGTAAGAAGGAGAAGTGAGGATGTAATTCAATCTTGCTTAAAGACAGGATTCATGTCTAAGTATAAAGACAGGGAGGGTTGGTTGTCTTGGGTAAGGGAACATGTAAAAAGATTTAGGGAGATGTTTGAAGATAGATTGGACATCATGGAGGTGTTCCCACAGGAAATGATAGATGGTAATTATACGGAAATAGAATCAGTTATTAAATGGGCAGGGTTGGAATGGAGAGAACAAGGGGTAAAGGAATTTATAAGCCCTGAACTTTGGAAACAGGAGAGTATCTAAATGGCTAGAGTAACGGCAACAGAAGTAAAAGAATTGATTAGTACAAGTGAAACTATCACAGCACATATTAATACAGCTAATGTGTTGGTGACTGAGAAGTTGGGAGGGAATGCTACAATGACAGCAGACCATCTGAAGGAGATAGAGAGGTGGATGTCTGCTCACTTTGTGGCTGTTTCAATAGAACGACAGGCAGGGAAGGAGAGGATAGGGAATACAGCTGTGGAGTATGCTGGGTTTAATACAACTGGTCTTCAAGGGTTAGGGCTTACTACTTATGGACAACAGGCAATGATGTTAGATACGACAGGGACTCTATCCCAACTTGGTAAGCGTAGGGCGAGGATAGATACAATAGATGCGGTGGACATGACATGAGCTTTTTAACAAGTAATCATAAACAAACAATAGTTTATTGGGGAACTCCTACTAAGGACAAATGGGGGGGTAGAACATTTGCTACTCCTGTTGAAATTACTGGTAGGTGGGAGGACAATCAAGAAGTATTTATAGATGGTACAGGAAGGGAAGCAGTATCAAAAGCTTTTGTTTACATAGGACAGGATGTAGACTTAGAAGGATATTTGTATCTTGGAACATTAGCAAGTATTTCATCAGCTGCTTCTCCTAAAGCTGTAGATGGGGCATTTGAAGTAAGAGCATTTAATAAGATTCCTAATTTAAAGGCAACAGACTTTGAGAGAAAGGCTATTCTATAATGGCAATTAATATAGGTAAAGGCTCATCTAATATAGGAACTCGATTAGATTGGATAGGGTTAGACACAGTTCTTAAAAACATCAATGATTCTTTAGATGATATAGAGGGAGTTACTGTTTCAGGACTTCTAGAGGCTGCTCTATTAGTTAAGGGAGATGCTCAAAGAATTACTCCAGTAGATACTTCTAATCTAAAAGCTAGTGCTTATGTTATATGGGGTGGAGGAAAGAAACAGACTAAGATTCAAGCAGCCGCAAAAGCTCCTAACTTTAAAAGTGAATCTAAGAAGAGCAAAAGAAAAGTAGATGTAGAAGCTATGATTGCTCAACATATAAATGTTTTAAATAAAAGAAGTAAACCAAGCTTATCTCCTTTTGCTGAGGTTGGGTACACAGCCAGTTATGCTGCAAAGGTACATGAAGATTTAAATGCTTCACATGTAAAGAAAGGGAGGCGTAAGGTGTTTGGGAGAAGTGTAAAAGCAAGTATTCAAATAGGACAGGCTAAATTTCTAGAGCAATCTTTTATTAAAAATGCTAGAAGGATTAAATCAATTATTAAAGGGAGACTGGGAGTATGAATAGTCCAGCAGAAGATGTATCTGCAATATTGGCATTGTCTTCTTCAGCTACAGGGTTGACAGAGGGAACTGATTTGTTTATTAGTAGAGAACCATCGTCCCCAGACGTAGTAGTTACAGTGTTTGATACTGGTGGAGGAGAACCAGCTTCTACTGATGTGAAGTATGAATTTCCAACAGTACAAGTGAGGGTTAGAGGGACAGCTATAACAGGGTACTCTACAGCCTATACTACTCTAGAGACTATCAAAGGAGTATTGCATAAGTTTAAGAATCAAACGATTAATGGTACAAAATATATTGGAATATGGGCTTCATCAGATATCATCTCACTTGGATATGATTCTAATGAGAGACCTATATTAACTTTGAATTTTCGAATTCATAGAACAGCTTAATTTTTTAACAGAGTAAAGGAGGTGAAGTAACTATGGCAAGTGGTGCATTTGCTGGTGTAGGAGTAGTATTCAAAAGAGGTGCTGTAGCAATGGCTGAGATTAATTCCATTAGTGGTTTTAATAAGGCAAGAGATACGATTGATGTGACTACCTTAGATTCTACTGGTGGGTACAGGGAGTTCATTGGCGGCTTTAGAGATGGTGGTGAGATAAGTCTCAACATGAATTATACTAGGGCTTCTTATGATTTATTGAATGCAGACTTTGAAAGTAGCAGTTCTCAATCATATACTATTGTATTGACTGATACAGCAGCTACGGAGTATTCATTCTCAGGATGGGTAACTAATATTACATTAGATGTCCCTCTAGATGACAAGGTAACAATGGCAGCATCTATTAAAATTGATGGTCAGATAACTCAGACATCATAACACTTAATTGAAGGAGAAGTACAATGACAAAGTTCTTAACCAAAGAACATATCAAAAATGTAAAAGATGTAAAGATGGAATTAGTAGAAGTACCAGAGTGGGGAGGGAAAGTATTTATTAAATCTTTATCAGCAGTAGAGAGAGAAGAGCTTAGGAAAGAAGTTGAGGGAAGTGATGATAAAGAGATGGATTTAATTAAAGTTCAAATGAAGATGCTTTCTTTGACTATAGTAGGAGAGGATAAAGAGAAGCTATTTACAGAAGAAGACATAGAATGGTTAAAGACTAAATCAGCTGTTGTAATGGATAAGCTATTTCTTAAAGCACAAAAGATGTCTGGTTTAGGAAGTGAGGCTACAGAGGCTATAGTAAAAAACTAAAAGACCCAACTGACATGATGTTGTTTGATTTATGCTTAGAGTTGGGCTATCCTCATCCAGATTATTTGCTAGAAGAATTAAGTGGAACACAGTTAAGAGAGTGGGAGGTATATTATCAGACAAAACCATTCGGAACGCAGTTAGGTTTTTATCAGTCTGGAATAATATCCTCTGTATTAGGAAATGTGAATAGGGATTCTAAGAAGACTCCCACACCATTCAAGCCTGAGGATTTTATTCCTCATGCTTACAGAATGGATAAACCAAAGAAGCAAGGAATAGAAACAATGAAAGCACTTTTAAACGGTATATCAGTTAAAAAGGAAAATGGCAATGGCTAGTGTAGGAAATATATTTGGCACAATAAGGATGAAGACATCTGGGTTGAAGAGAGATTTAAACTCAGCTACTAAAGATATCAAAGGCTTTTCTGGTAAGATGGAGGGCAGTTTTCGTAGATTGGGCACCTCTTTAAGAGGTGCGTTCAATCCTGTCACATTGGGATTGGTAGGGCTTACTGCTGCTATTGGAGCATCTGTTTTTGCTGTTGTAAAAGGCACTCAAGAGTTTGTAAAATTTGAAGATGCCCTTTTAGATTTACAAAAAGTTTTATCTGATACGGAAGGGAATGCTAAAGATTTTATAGGAGTAACAGAAGGGTTATCTTCTAAGTTTGGCGAGGCTACTTCTGATGTTCTACAAAGTGCAGCCAATTTTAAACAAGCTGGCTTTGGAGTTAAGGAAGCTTTTAAGTTAGTTGAAAGTTCATTGACTCTTGTTAAGATAGGGGAACTGGAGGCAGTTGAAGCTTCTGAACTTTTAATATCTATTCTTAAAGGCTTTAAAGCCCCAGCTTCAGAAGCTGGTCGTGTATTAGATATTCTCAATGAGGTATCTAATAAATATGCAACCAGTTTGAAAGAGTTAGGAAGGGGTATGGCTATCATATCTCCAATAGCAAAGTTGATGGGATTTTCCTTTGAAGAAACAGCTGGACTCCTTACCCCTATCATAGAGGTCTTTAGGTCTGGCTCGGAGGCTGGTAATGCTTTAAAGATAGGATTACTTAGATTAATAGATGATAATAAACAAGTAATAGATGCCCTTGATGCCATTGGAATTTCTCAAAACAAAGCCAATGGAGAATTAAAAAGTGGAAAAGAGATTTTAATAGAAGTTCAAAAAGCTTTTACCACTTTAGACCCAGCTATGAAAGTATTTATAGCTTCTCAATTAGCTGGAGCAAGACAGGCAGGGAGACTACTGGAAGTATTTAATGGCTTAGAGAAAACAACTAAGGTAACAAAAGATGCTATTAATTCTTTTGGTTCATCCAATAAAGAATTAGATGTTAGGTTAAGAGCATTATCACAGCAACTTAAAACTGTAAAGACTAAGTTCAATGATCTATTCAGAGAGATAGGGTCTTACCTTGCTCCTCAAATTAGGAAAACTGCTAAATTGACTATAGCGTTTATGGACTCTTTTAAGAGTGGGGGAAGGTTAGAAGCATTTACTCTACTCTTAAAAGGAATTGTTAGAGGGTTGACTGGAGTGGCTAAAGCATTTTTAGCCATAGTGGATGCTTATAACGCTGTGAGTGATTTCACTGATAAAATGGTAAAGAGTGGGACATCTCAACCAAATAGAAGACTTGGGACGCCAACACCTAAATCTACTTCTGCTTCTGATGCTTCTCCCTTTGCTATGAGTCACAAGAGTCTGAGTAATACACAAGTACAAGAGACATTGGATAATATGATGATGAAATCAACATTAGAAAGTCTTAATAAAATAAAAGCTGCTAATGCAGAAGTTGCAAATGAAAAAGTAGCTCAATTAAAAAAGATCACTGAAGCATATAAATCTTTGGATATAGAATCATCTACTCAAGCAAACAAAGCAGCGATAGTAATAATGGATAGTTTCAAAGTGATAGAAGAAGCTATGATAGAATCTCCAGAAAGATTGAAAGAGATTTGGCGAACAATCTCTTCAAGTATAGAAGTAAGTGCTTTAGATACTGAGTCAAAAAAGACTTTCGATGCTCTACAAAAAAGAATGGGAAAGACAGCAGAAGAATTTAAAAAAATGACTAATGAAGGAATAAAAGTAAGGGAGTCTGTGAGGACTTTTGTAGAAGTGCTGTCGGAGGAGCAAGTAAGATTAAAAGAATTATTTGATGCAGGGGTGATTGGTCAACAGACATTTGATAGAGCTATTATAGAATCAGAGATAAAATTTGCTGATGCTTCAGGAAAAATGAAAAAGACCTCTACTGATACTTTTGATGATATGAAATCAGCGGTAGAAGGATGGGCTAGTGGTTTCTCCCAAACATTAACAGATGTATTATTTGGAGCAGAAACTACCTTTGAAGGGATATTAAAATCTTTTGCTAAAATGATTACGCAGATGATAATTCAAATAACTATAATAGAGCCATTAATTAAAGGGATTTTAAATTTTGGTTTTTCCAATACAAATTCTTTAGGACAAACTACTCATAGACAATTGGGAATGGAAACTGTTACTACACTTGGAGAGGGTTTCTTTGGAGTAGGATTGCCTCAAAACGCAAAAGGTGGTGTAGCTACTAAACCCACAGCAGGTGTATTCGGTGAAGCAGGAACAGAGGCATTAATACCACTTGATAGATTTCCAGAATTTCAAGGTAGTGGAGGAAATACCAACGTAGAAGTTAATGTTATTGGAGTACCAGAAGGAACTAAGACTGAGGAGAGTACTACATCTGGAGGCATGAGAAAAATTGACGTTATCCTAGACGAGAAGGTGGCTAACAATATCCGCTCTGGGTCTAAAACATTCACTGCGATGACAAAAGCCTTTTCGAATTTGAGTCCACAATTAGCAGGGAGATAAAATAAGATGCCAGCGTATCCAGCGAGTTTACCGCAAAAAGCATTTATGTCAGCAACCGATGAAAGGCAAACAGCTACTATTAGAAGTAATATGGAAGCAGGAGCACCGAAGGTTAGAAAGTTGTTTACAGCAGCCGTAAGGAATTTAAAAGTTAAGATGATATTAACAGGAACACAGAGGGCTACATTTGATACTTTCTTTATAACCACTATAGGAGAGGGTTCTGGTTCATTTACTATCCCTGACCCTGTTGATGATTCAACCATAACAGTACGATTCACAAAGCCTCCTACATGGGGTTATGTAGAGGGTAGTGGTTCTTCAGCGAGTAACAGATTATGGAGCAGTACTTATGAACTAGAAGTTCTACCTTAAAGGGAGATATATGGCAATAACAAACGCACTTAAAGAAGCAGCATATGCACAAGAAACAGATGATGTATTTCTTGTGTTGCTCACTATCACCCATGATGATATCACTCCCATCAGGGTGGTTAATAATAACGAAAATATAACAAGCGATAGTAATTTATTTGTCGCATATCCGTTTGAAATAACTCTCCCAGACTCAACTGGAGACGGCACACCATCAGCTCAGTTAGTGATTGACAATGTATCAAGGGAGATTGCGGAGAGTATAAGAAGTATTTCAACAGCACCGAAGATCACAATTTCGGTAATAAGAGCTGCAGACCCTGATACAATAGAATTAACTTTTGCTCCCTTTACTTTGCGAAATGTTAAATGGGATATGATGAAAGTCTCAGGCGATTTATCAATGGAGGATATTGCTCTTGAGCCTTTTCCGATTGGTCAATTTTCACCAGCACAATTTCAAGGATTATTTGTAACATGAATATTACTGAATTCTGTACGAAAGCTATTGGAGTCCCTTTTAAACCTCATGGTAGAACGTGGGAGAGTTGGGATTGTTGGGGTTTAATTTGTGTAGCATATAAAGAACTTTTAGGGATTGAGTTACCATCATATACAGATGATTACACAAGTACGAAGGACAGGGAGTTACTAGCAGAGCTTTACCTAAAAGGTCGGGAGTTGTCATGGC
>Ga0098044_1000055_pt1 | contig 57769 bp, 97 predicted proteins | sample 10_taG_FD_75053 | JGI IMG/M metagenome (GOLD analysis project Ga0098044, IMG submission 75053) | Marine viral communities from the Subarctic Pacific Ocean - 10_ETSP_OMZ_AT15264 metaG | ecosystem: Environmental > Aquatic > Marine > Oceanic | place: Pacific Ocean | collected 2015-01-16 | reverse complement strand
GATACCTCACCAAGTTCAATTAGGATGTTTGTTATCATCATATTGTTTGTTGTGTGGTTCTACATTCTTAATCATCCCGCAGAGGAGGATAAATGACGGTAATTTTTATATTAACTTGGGTAATACTATTTGTATTTGCAGTAAGGTTGATGTCTAAGGGGTGGGTAGCAGCTGATGATACTCATCTTAATAAGGTATTGACTGAGGAGAAGAGAACGGTTACTAAACCACCCCATCCAGAAATGGCAGAGGTTAAGACTGGAGATGAACTTTTAGTTGTCAATTTTAATAGACCAACACCAACAACAGAACCTCAAGATCCACTATACAAATCCCTACAGGATCGTATGAATAGTGGTCAAGTAGAAGATCCTTGGGATGATGAAGAAGATGATGAAGATGATGGTGGTGGGGATGTAGTTATAGGTAGAAGATGACAGATGAAATTAGAATAATAGGAGATGAAGTTCTTAGAGTAGTATCCACTGAGATTCCTGTAGTGGACGATACTATTAACCAATTATATGATAAAATGTCCGATGCCATGTATAAATATGAAGGCATTGGTTTAGCTGCTCCACAAATAGGGATTAACAAAAGAGTTATCACTATTGATCAGGAAGGAGAAGCTTATATGATGATTAATCCAAGGATAACTTGGAAGAGTAAAGAGGAATGTTTATTTGATGAGGCTTGTTTGAGTGTTCCTGATGAACATGGGGAAGTTTCAAGACCCAAAGAGATCAGAGTTAAATTTCAAGACAGATCTGGAAAGTTCAAACATTGGAAACTTAAAGATCTACCTGCAAGGGTAGTTCAACATGAGATTGATCATTTGGATGGCATTCTATTTGTAGATTACTTAGGAGAATATGAACACAGTATCAAAATTTCATCTTGATGAAGCCCAGAAGCATTTACGGAAAGCACTTGGGTATTCATCCAATGATGACACAACAAAAAAATTACATAAACTAACAGACATTCTTGAAACCTTAGAGAATTGGAAGGGCGAGAATGTTACGAAACACGAATTAAACAACTCAGGATTGAGGTGGGATAATGAATATCACTTTTTCCCAGCTTTACAAACTGATGATTTTGATGTACAATAATAACATTATTCCTTAATGGATATGGCAGTAACTGATTTTGCAAAAAGATTAAAAGACGGTACTAAAGAATCACATAGCGCAGCTGAAAACACTAAATTCATTAAGGGTTTTCTTAAAGGTGTTCTTGATAAAGATAGTTACCGTCAATTAATTGCAAATTTCTATTTCGTATATCATGCGTTAGAAACTGAGATTGATAGGTTAAAGGAAGAGGATCCAACAATAGGACCTCTTGCATTTGAGGACTTAAAACGTCATGATGCACTTGTTAAAGATTGTGAGTATTTTTGGGGCGCTGATTGGAGAGAGAACATTTATCCTTCTGAGGCTACTCAGAACTATGTTAATCGAATCAAAGAAGTAGCACATGATACACCATATCTTCTTGTGGGTCATCATTACACTAGGTATCTTGGAGATCTATCTGGCGGTCAGATTCTTAAGGGCATTGCAGAAAGGGTTTTAGTTCTTGATGATGGTGGATTGGACTTTTATGAGTTTCCAACTATCCCAGACAAGAAATCTTTTAAGACCAAGTATCGTTCTGCTCTGGATAATTTACCAATTGATGAGTCACAGGCAAATGCTATTGTTACCGAAGCTAACTTTGCTTTTAGGTTGAACATGCATTTGTTTGATGAGATTCAAGGTAATGCAGTGAAAGGTCTTTTCCTAATTCTTAAAAGTTTTTTTAGGGATTTTGTTAGGGAAATGACTGTATCTGAGAGATATAGATGACTTTCTTATTGATCCTAATTAGTAACTTAATACTATATGTTGTATTAAGAATACATCTAGTTAGGAAATTTCGTACTACTTACTCAATCTATCTTAAAGATGGTGAGGGTAATAGACAATCTCTAGCCGACACTATAGCTTATTTGTTGGAACAGAGGGATATTACGGATCAGAAAGTCATGTATATAGCAGGAGAAGTCGAAAATCAGTGGATGGAGATCGAAAAGATCAAAATGGTCACTGGTACAAACAAATTCGATAATTAAAATGGATCAAAACTCTATAGATGTAGATACGGAAACTAAGTCGGAGAAGTATAATCGGGGACTTGATATCTTTATTGAATCAGTTCATAAACCCGATAATAGACTTCGTGCTTGTGCTCATAACCAAAAGTGTTATAATGAGTTATTAGAAATAAGAGAAGATGTTTTGAGGTATTTACATACATTACGGAGATCAAATGTCTAAACTAGAAAGACAATTGTTATTAGTTCAGAAACTTAGAGAATCCATGCCTGATACTCCTAGAGAGTATTTCAACCTATCCGAAATGTTAAATATTAAGGTTCATAACAGGGAGGATACGTATTGGCAACGGACGAGACTAGAAAAGATCTTAGAAAGACAGCAAAGAGACTGATTAAAATCGCAAAGAAACATCCAGAATATTATACAGATTCTGATGTAAAATATGCAAAGTTGATTAAAAGACAAAACAAAAAAATCAAGAAACCAGATTAATTATGAAAATCTTTTTGGACACCGCCCACATTGCAGAGATCGCCAGTCGTGACTCTACGGGTCTTATTGATGGTGTGACAACAAACCCCACACTTATACGTAAAAGTGGTGGAGATCCAGTGGAGGTGGTTAGAGAGATATCTAATCAGTTTCCACACTTTGAGTCTATTTCTGCTGAGGTAGTCGCAGATACGGCTCCTGATATGATTGATCAGGCACAAGTATTCAAGGGAATGTCTAATGTAACTATTAAGGTTCCTTGTACAGTCGAAGGACTCAAAGCTTGTAAGGCTCTTGTTGGGGAGGGATTTACTACTAATGTAACTTTAGTATTCTCTGCAGCACAGGCAATTCTTGCTGCAAAGGCAGATGCCACCTACGTTTCACCATTCTTAGGTAGGGTGGATGACAATTCATTTAGTGGGTTAGATTTAGTAAAGAGCATCTCTGATATATACAAAGAACACCTTGTTAGAACCAACATTCTGGGTGCCTCTGTGAGGGACGTTAGGAGTGTTTCCGATACCTTTAGGGTTGGAGCGGAAGTTGTAACAATGCCTGCAACAATCTTTGATAAGATGTATAATCATATTCTTACAGAGAAGGGTTTGCAGTTATTTCAAGATGATTGGAATTCTATTTCTGATAATCTAACTCAAATAGATACCGTTGGAGGTTAAAATGTCACTCTCAACTCAAGTAGAGGAATCATTGAAAGATGCGGAAGAATGTTTAAGAAACGCACTTGCATTTGCTGCTAGGTCCGAAAGGGCATTTGTAGCAAGAGAAATCGCTCAGATGGTTTCGAGTATTAATAATTTAATTGATGCGGATCAACTCATTGATCACATGGATCAATTTATCAAGGCTCGAGAAGAAGATGACTTGTGAAGATTGGAGATATAGTGACGAACGTATGTTATTACGTCAGGAATCGTTTTTGACTCTTAAACCCTACCTTACCTTAGATTATGTACGATCCGTCTACGAATTCTGCCATGTCTGGGTATCGCAGGGCAACAAGACAACCGAAGGACTCGAAAGTAGTTTTCTTAGATTCTGCGAAGACCAAAAAAGTCAGACACGACACAGTAGTACGAGTTCCTGACTGTGGTGGATCTTATACTGAAGGTAGAATACTTTGCTTATTGCCTGAGTATTTTACCGTTTGTATTAGTGAAGAAACTTTGACGGGATTAATCGTCTATAGACATCAATGGGAAACTGTTGAAGTCGTTGAACCTATACCAGAACGCAATAGAACTATGTTTACAATTTATGGGAAAGAAGGATGTGCCGTTTGTACTAAACTTCAAATGGTTTTTGATATGGTAGGAAAAGATTATGAATATTTGTTAGTTGGCGTTGATTATACTGAAGAAGAGTTTGAGACGAAGTTCCCAAATTCAAAATCCTTTCCACAGGTAGAGTTAGCTGGAAAACACATTGGTGATGCCCAGAAAGCTATTAGATACCTTAAAGAACATCGGGTAATTTAACGTGTCACTTGGAGATATTGACATAAATAAGGGCGTTGAACTTTTACTAAAAGGAGATCCTAAGAAACCAGAACCGAAGAAGACCTTTGAGATGAGGTTTAGTCTCTTTAACAGAGAAATTGATCTCTCTCTAGACATAAAGAAAAAGAACTAACCACGGAGAGGAGCTATGGAAGCTACAGCACTTGTTATAATGACCCTATTGTGCGTGACATTTTTGATGATTGGTGGTATAATAGGATGGTTAGCCCAACAAAACATTCTTTTTCAACAAGCAAATCAACAAGTTGCTTATGCAACTCACCCCGAAATGTTTGATGAAAATGGTAATTTAATCCCTGATGAGATTTTAGCACTTCGATTTGAAAACAACTATGACGACAGCGAAGAAGACACCGACACCGAGGAAGAGTAAATCCACAGCTCGTAAGAAGACAACAACTACACGCAAGCCTGCAGCGAAAGCTGCAGCAACTCCATCTAAACCAAGGACAGTGGCAGTTAAAAAACGGGAATTGCCACCTAATCCTTTGGTTAATGAGATCTTAGACGCAGTTGGTTCTGAGAGAGTTAGGTCCAAAAAGGTAGATCTCATTAGAACACATTGTAATAATGATGGTATGAAAATGATGTTCATCTGGAATTTTGATGAAAGTGTCGTTTCTATGCTTCCAGACGGACCTGTTCCATATCAACCAGTAGATGGTGATCAACAGGCGGATCCTAAGAAGGGGTTGCCTCAGAGAACTACTATTCGTACTGGTGGAAGACAGTTTTATCGTTTTGTGAAAGGTGGTGATGACCAACTTAACAAAATAAAGAGAGAAAGTATGTTTATTAATTTACTTGAGACTCTCCATAAAGAAGAGGCAGATATTCTTATTCTTGTAAAAGATAAACAACTATCATCAAAGTATAAGATTGATAGAGAATTGGTTTCCGAAGCATTTCCAGAGATTACTTGGGGGAATAGAAGTTGAACGTAATTCACGAAAACTGTGATCCAGAGTTAGCAAAGGATAAAAAACTTCCTTATACTGCATATCTCGTTGAATATCGTAATGAGGATAAAACTTGTTACGATATTGCTTTAGGTGATAGTACAACTGAGATGTTTGATTATTACTATGACAAGTATAAAAATGTCGTAGCTTGGAAACAGTCAGATGGTCAAGTCAATCCTAAGTTATGGAAATCTTCCATGATAAAGAAGGCGGAACCTACACCACCAGAGAGAAAGACCAGAAAGAGGAAACCCAAGGATGAGGAGGAAAAGTGATGCAGAAATTTCACATATACCCCAATGGTACAATTGAAGACCAATCTGGAAAAGAGGTCTTTAGATCTAGTGTATCACAACAGGATGCAAGAGAGGTTATTTACGAAACTATCTCTGAGAATGGATATGTAGTTGATGAGGAATGGGAGATGGATGATGATTCCATCGAACTTACTGTTAAGAAGGTGACTCAATGACTGAAGAACAAGAACCTGTACAGGAAGAACCAGTACAGGAATCGACACCAACCCCTAAACAGGGTAATGTTAATATCAATCAAGAAGAATATAAGAAGGTACTTAAAAAGTACAAGAGGTTGAAGAAGTATATGAAGTCTTCAATATTTGCTGTGAAAACAATGGATGATACTGAGAAGTTGGTATCTGGGTTATTGAAAGAGGCAGAAGAACACGGTGAAATATAAAATAACTGAGAATTTCCTTCCTCCTAACCAATTTAGAGATATTCAGGATGTCTTTATGGGTATGGAGATTCCTTGGAATTGTATAGATGGTGTTGTGATGCCTGGGGATGGACATTTCCAGTTTGTTCATGGTTTATATTTGGATTATGCACCTGTTAGCCGATGTTGGGAGCTCTTGGATCCTGTATTCCAGAAATTCGATGCAACGGCATTTGTTAGGAGTAAAGCTAATCTAAATATGAAAACACCTCAGCCTGTTGGACATGCGTTTCATTCGGATGTTGACGACTGTATAACTTCCATCTATTATATTAATACCAATAATGGATACACGGAATTTGAAAATGGTATGAAATTTGACAGTGTTGAAAACCGTATGCTTACATTTGATTCAAATGAAAAGCATCGTGGAGTAACTTCCACTGATACAGCCAAAAGGGTGTTAATAAACTTCAACTACTATATCTAGTAATGGAAAAGGAAAAACTTAAAGCCGTTGTCAAAAACTTGAAATCTCTGGTAAATGTGTTAGAATCGGAAGTATATTCTGATGTGGATGCATATACCACCAAGATTCGGACTCAATTAAAAGAACCACATTATGACTCATGCGACGACGATGACGGATACACCGACTAACTGTATGGCAAAAAATGTACAATTGGTATCAGTAACTCCTGATGCGGAAAAACTGATGGCGTATATTGCCAGAGTTTCTAATCCGTCTAATCAAGAGAATGATAAATTTGCTGGATTACTTAGATACTGCATCAAACATAATCATTGGTCAGTTTTTGAACAATCCTCTATGACACTAGAGATTGAGACAACTCGTGCGATTGCTGCACAGATACTACGTCATAGATCTTTTACATTCCAAGAGTTTTCTCAAAGGTATGCTAGTACTAGTGACTTAGGTAAGATTGAATTACCAGAACTTAGAAGACAAGATGTGAAGAATCGTCAGAACTCTATTGATGATTTGGATCCTGAAATTGTGGATAAGTTAGAAAGACAGATGAAGACTTTGTTCAGTTCTGCTACTAACTTATATGGTCAGATGTTAGAGATTGGTGTGGCAAAGGAGTGCGCTAGAATGGTACTTCCCCTTTGTACTCCCACTAAGATCTATATGACTGGATCTTGTCGTTCTTGGATACACTATATAAATTTACGTTCTGCACATGGAACACAGAAAGAACATATGCAGATTGCAGAATCATGTAGAGATGTTTTTGTCGAAACATTTCCAATAGTGTCGGAAGCTTTGGAATGGATAACCGTTGAGGATGAAGATTAATGGCTACTTATCCTGTAAAAAATACGGAAACTGGTGAGACAAAGGAAGTTATTATGAGTGTTCATGCTTGGGATCAGTGGAAGGAAGACAATCCCAATTGGACTCGTGACTTCTCTGACCCTAGTACATGTCCAGGCGTTGGAGAAGTTGGTGAGTGGAGAGATAAACTTCACAATAAGAATCCTGGCTGGTCTGAGGTCTTGAAGAAAGCGGAGAAGTCTGCTGGTATTCAAGGAAGACTTGCAGGTCGTGGCATCAATACTAGGAACGGATAATGGCAAGACGGAAAAGAGCATCAAGTAACTCTGATCCTATTGGAGTGGGAATGACTGCGAAACAAATGCGTCGCAAGAAACCTATTAATGATGGTATGTTGGTTCCTGTAGAACCAATTACTGATAATCAGAAGATTTTATTTGATTATTATGCCAAAGGTAAGAATCTTTTTGCCTATGGAGCTGCTGGAACTGGTAAGACATTTATCAGTCTATATCTGGCCCTTAAGGACGTTCTAAATGAAACTACGCCTTACGAAAAAATTTATATTGTTAGGTCTCTTGTTAGTACCCGTGAAATTGGCTTTCTTCCTGGCGATCATGAAGACAAGTCCTCACTTTATCAGATACCTTACAAAAACATGGTGAAGTACATGTTTGAGATGCCTACAGATGCAGATTTCGAGATGCTCTATGGAAATCTTAAAACACAGGAGACTATTTCCTTCTGGAGTACTTCATTTATTAGAGGAACAACACTTGATAATTGCATTGTTCTTGTTGATGAAATGCAAAACTTGAACTTTCACGAGTTAGATAGTATAATAACAAGAGTAGGAGATAACTGTAAAATAGTATTTTGCGGTGACTCTACACAAACAGATCTCACTAAATCCAATGAGAAGAATGGAATCCTAGACTTTAAACGTATCATTGAGATCATGGAAGATGATTTCGGTGTTGTTGAATTTGGTCTTGATGATATTGTTCGATCTGGTTTAGTAAGAAACTATTTGGTTACTAAACTCGCTCTTTCTTTATGACGTTTGTTCATTTAAATAAACTTGGTGACTTTGAGTTAGAAGCTAATCAAATTGATGGAGTGAGGTATTATACCCTTCCCAGTGGGAAGAAAGCCCCATCTATTACATCGATAACGAGTTTCTATAATCGTCAAATCTTTATGAATTGGCGTAAGAAGGTCGGTGAAGAAGTCGCAAATCAGATAACAAAAGTCTCTACTGATAGGGGAACTAGATTCCACGATTTGGTAGAAAAATATCTTCTAAATGAGGATATTGATAAGTTAGATGTTCTGCCTACAACTAAAGCATTATTCCTTGCAGCAAAGGATTCTTTAGACAATATAAATAATATTCACGCTTTAGAAAAACCACTATATAGTGAGTATTTCGGTATAGCTGGAAGGGTTGATTGTATTGCAGAATATAATGGTGAATTAGCCATTATAGATTTTAAGACTTCAAAAAAGATAAAACCAGAGAAGTGGATTCAACAGTACTTTGTACAAGAAACCGCTTATGCTTGCATGTATTTTGAGATGACAGGCATATCTGTTAAAAAAATTGTTACCCTTATGGTTGCCGATGATGGCAAGGTGAAAGTCTATGAAAAGTCGAACAAACGTGACTATATTAAACTTCTTACAGAATATGTCGAAGAATTTGTCACATGTAAACTCGGAGAGTATGGCGAAAGACGTTAACGAACTGCTCAAAGAAAAGTTTCTTTGTCAGAACAAATTTACTAGTGACATCGAGACACTTGTACAGAAGTCTAATCTAAATTATATTGAAGCAATAATTAGTTATTGTGAAGATAAGAATATAGAATTCGAGTCAGTAGGTAAGTTAATTACCAAACCTCTTAAGGAGAAGTTAAAAGCTCAAGCAACTGAACTAAACTATCTTAAGAGAACATCAAGATCTAAATTACCTTTATGATATTCTGGATAGGTTTCACAATAATGTTCCTCAATGAGGGGTTCGTTATCATGAGACACGTATCACCATTCTTTGCTCATCAGAGAGATAAACTGATAGAGAAGTTTGGTGATGGGTGGCAGGCCTTTCATAGAGTTTTGGATTATCTGTGGGTGATTGTTGTTGTGTTGGGTTTGATATTTTCACCTAACAGACTACTTCATTTATTCTTTTTTATTACTTTTTGGAATGCCGCACTTACCTTGGTATATCTACCTATGTGGGTCGAAAAATACATAAATAGTAGTGTTGAAAGCTAATTTTTAACCATGAGTGATTTCTTTAAATCTCCAGTAGTCAGAGCCGCAATGGCCGAGATACAAGAGCTTCAAGAGGATTTAATGGATATTATGGCAAAACAGGGATTTGATCCTTATTCGCCTTTTACCAAACATCATCTTAACACGATGAGGAAACTTGTCGATAAACAGAAGAACTTTATGTTCAGGTTGTCTCTTGAGAAGGATGATCCTGATGCAAAGGAGATGCGAGAACAGGCTTTAAAGTCTGCTGAATTTCTGGGATTAAAACCCAATCAAAACGTTGATGCTTTCTTTGATCACTTGTCCGATACATTAAACAGGTTAGAAGGTCAAATATCAGATTTCCAATCTGAGGATTGACAAACACGACTAATACTAGTATAATTAATACGGTCAATACTTCCAAATACAAAAATACGGAGAATACTAAATGTCATTTGCTGACTTAAAAAAACAATCCCGCTCGGGGTCTCTCACAGAGAGATTGATGAAGAAAGTTGAGAAACTCAACGAGAGGGGCAATAATACTGACGAACGACTCTGGAAACCAGCAGTTGATAAGGCGGGTAACGGTTATGCCGTTGTTAGGTTCCTTCCTCAACATGCTAATATGGAACTTCCTTGGGTTCAGGTTTGGAGCCATGCTTTTCAAGGACCAGGCGGTTGGTATATTGAGAATTCTTTGACCACAGTAAGTAAAGATGATCCTGTTGGAGAACTAAATCGTAGTCTCTGGAACAGTGGTCGGGAATCAGATAAGGATATTGCACGTAAGCAGAAGCGTAAGCTTTCTTACTATGCAAATGTATATGTTGTTAAGGATTCTTCCAATCCTGAGAATGAAGGTAAAGTCTTCATCTACAAGTTTGGTAAGAAGATCTTTGATAAGATTACTGCTTCAATGCAACCAGAATTTGAGGATGAGGATCCAATCAATCCATTTGATTTCTGGAAAGGTGCTAACTTCAAGTTGAAGATCAAACAGGTTGCAGGGTTCTGGAACTATGATAGTTCAGAGTTCGGTAAGGTAGAAGCACTACTAGATGATGATAAGGCACTTGAAGGAATTTACGATAAGGTTAATGACCTAAGTGAATTCGTTGCTCCTGATCAGTTCAAAGAGTATGATGCTCTTAAGAAGCGTCTTGACACAGTTCTTGGTTCTAAACTACCAACTGGTTCATTACGTTATCAGGATCCAGAGGTTGCTGATGAAGACAATCATCGTGAGGTTGCGGCTCCTGTTGCAACAGATGATGAACTAAGTAAAGTTCCTGTTGCTGCAACATCTAATACAGATGAAGAAGACGATGCGCTTAAATACTTCCAGCAGTTAGCGGAAGAGTAGCCTATGGAGCTAAAAAAACCGCTGATGCATGTTAGATTGCATCAGCTTGGTTTCTTTTGGTGGGATCCACGGATCGATCCGAGAGAACCAGAATATTGGGGCCCCGATGGGGGCTCTTTTTTTATGACCCGCTAAGTCTTGGGTTATGTGCTTCTTTTAGGAATGGAGTCCTATATTGACTGGACTTCTTGTACTTGAATATATTCTTCATATCATTATATACAGTATCAAGATAATCTTTTTTCAAAACCTTGATTCTTCTCTTTCCATTATCAATGTCTTGTTCGTATTCCAGATATGATACTGCTCTAAGATTATTATTTGTTATAACGTTTCCAGAGGAATCTGTTGCATTTCCCTGTGCATCTACCTTTGTTGTATTTGATAGAGACGTGTTGTCAAGACCACCACTATAACTTAGTTCTTGTTGGTATTCTTTATTATATAAAATGAAGTTGAAGTCAAAGTTGGAATCTACTTTTAATCCTGCTGGTATTACGATTCTTGCATAGTTATCATTAAATGCTTGGGTTTCGTAATGATGGATTTTTGCCATGTTCTCATCAGAACCATATTTGTCCAATAAGAATTTTCTAAAACTGTCTGTATTGAGTGGCCATTCGTCTCTAACGTTGATTATATTGTTGCAGGTTAAGACTACCCAATCTAACCTAGGGTCCCCATATATCTCCATTGCGACCTGTTCTGGTCTCATATCTTCGGCAATTACATAATCATTAAATGCCGTGAAGACTGATGATAAGTCTTCACGAAGTCTTCCTCTTTTAAAGAGGTTTTTTACTGGAATAAATTCATCATTAGAACTTCTATCAGTAGTTCTAGAAACGTAATTTATATTTGGTAAATGTGAAAAGTATCCTAGAGACATTTTAATACCCTACGTCTGATGATGCTGGATTGTTTTGTTGAATAATACTAATGGGCATTAGATCTCCTAAAGAGTTGGGATCATTAGAATCAAATGCTCTATTCTCTGCAATATTATTACCACTATAATCAGTATTATATATTGGTTCTAGTTCTGCAAACCTGAGATCCATTATTACAGATATTGGTTGGCCACCTTCATAAGCATTCCATTGTCCATCTGGGGTATATTGAACTTGAATACTAGTTAAAGCACAAGGTTTGAATTTGTTTAATCCAAGTATGTTTCTACCACCAGATGTCAGGTATCTAAGTCTGAAGATGTTTGGAGTTCCTAGGAAATATGATGGTGCCCCCGCAGTAGCCTTTTCGTTATCACCTGAATGTAATTTTATTATCTTTTTAGGAGCAGACCACTGTTTAAATGCACGAATTATCATTCTAATTTGATGTGCTTCCATTTCATCCCTTGGAGTCATTCTCCATTGGAATCCAAATTGTCTTAATTTCACTCCAGAGAACATTAGTTCAGTATTGGCGTTTGCAATTACACCACCAGCTCTACTTAGAATAGTCTCTGGAGTAATGTCATATCCTAGTTTCCCAGTTAATTGACTTATTAGGTTAGCTCCTAGTTCTCCTTGACCTGCTTGTTTTGTACCAATATTACCCCAGAGTGCAGCATGACCAGTTAATCTGTTAAATCCTTCTGCAAGTCTCATACCACCCTGACCAAACATCATTCCAGCAGCTAATGTTGCTGTCTTACCTTTAAAGGTAGCATTTACATGTTGTGCTGCTCCCATTGACAGGGTTGACATGTTATCATCAACCCAACTGGTAGAGTTGGCATCTGAAACATTATTTGGCACTGGTAGTATAATTCCTGCACCCAATTTCTTTCTGTATGGAGATTGTCTCGAAAGACCCAATCCTAGATTACTACCATTACTTTTACCAAAGCTCTGTGCCATAGAAGCTTCGTATGGAGGTTGATATGAATAACAATCAATTTTCATCACATCTTGTTGACTAGACAAGTCTGATGGGTATGTAATCACTTTCTTGAATAAAATATCGTTAGCATTATCATATCCTCCACCTTGCACACCAGCATTAAAAACAAGAGCAGCTGGGCCATCTGTCCAAACTTGAATACCAAGATCCAAGTTACGTTGAGATCCCTCAATAAAATTACTAGTGGCATTCTTAGTCCAGTTCCATGCATCAGGGATAAATTGTAAGATTCCACCAGCTTTATTATCTTCTGTGTCGGCAGCAACTTGAGTCTGTGTAGATGTTACATCAAACCCTTGATTATCAACAGAAGCCCATTGTGGAACATCTTGTTTGGTAGTTGTTGTGTGATTTCTTATTTCAGTTTGTATTTTACTGTGTATTGCTGCTTGATCGCTTGATTCTATCCCACTGAACTGTGTGGTATCCCATACTCCACTCGTGTATATTGGCTTACCTCCGATTATCGGTTTTGGAGGAGTTTGATTATCTACAGGTAATACAACGGCTGATTTACTTTCTCCGATATAGTATAATTTATAATTTTGTTCCTTATTAGTATTGGAATTAATCGCTGTAATACCTGGCTTACCATTAGTGGTAATTGCTGCGGTTGATACTTCTTGGGGTCCAGTGGCGGCCATTATTTTTTCCAGTTCCAGGCTTTATGTTTAGGATATTTCATTCCTTTGTTATTCATAAATTTTTCAGTCGGGAGAAGGGATATCTCCGCCCAATCTTCACCATCAGGAACTTGATATAGATTACCTATACCAGAGTATAGGTATTTGTGCAAAGTGTTTTTAGGTACAGTCGTTGCACCTTCGCTACCACTATTTAGTAGGCTTCTTGCAACTGCGTCTCTATATTGGGGATTTATGTAGTGTAAGTTCGCACCTAGGAATCCATCTTTATAAAAACTGAGTGCAACTGCTAGTGGTTGTACATCCCAAAATTCATATCTTTCTGGAAATTTTGCACCATAAGAGAAGAAGAACATGCTACCAAGAGTTATCCCTCCAGTATCAACAAAACTGATATTTTTATCTTGTAGAGGAGCTAATTCATCTTCCAATTGAGAGACATACCAATCTCCACTTTTGTTCTTTTTACCAGCTCTCTTTTTTATTGTTTCAGCAATCATATCCCTAGGTCATCCTCTGTCATGATTTTGAACTCATACTTTCTATTATCACAGTAATCCTTTGCTGCTTCCCATTTTGCTTGATTGACAACATATGTTTGTACTTCATATGCCCAGGCTTTTGTTCTCTTCTTGGGATTTCTTTTGGGCATCAATAGTTGTTTCTTTGGTTTGACTTCTATTACAACTGATCTCTTCTTTCCTTTAGAGTCCTTGTATTTAATAAAGAAGTCAGGGAAGTACCTATGCATCTTATTATCCAGAGGACTCTTATATGGAATCCAGAATTCTTCTGATTGCCACTGACTTATACTCTCATTCAGATCACAGTATTCCATGAATTTCCTTTCCCAGAGTGATCTATAAATTATCTGGGTTGGGTCTCCTTTATACTTTTTGGTGTGTCTTGGTTTATATTTTCCCTTATAAGCCATATACATAGTATGTGGGGATCATGGCATTATTTAGATCACATGGCAGAAAGTAACTTACTCGCTAATATAACCAATGATGGTGGTGGAGAAGGGATAGCGGCTCAATCGTTTCAGAATTTTTTAGGGTCTCCTGCTTTATCCAATACATTTAAGGTGTCATTGGGTCTATCTGACAAGAATAATGGTAGTGCTAATACAGATTTAAACACTTGGCTTGTTACTTCTGGAGTATTCAATAAGAGTACTGCAGCGAGGTTTGATTTTTTATGTTCAGAAGCAAGTTTGCCTGGTACTAATTTAGCTTCAATTGAAGAGTCTGGAGCAAGACAGGGTGTAACTGAATTCTTTGCACAGTCAAGAGCTTATGTTGATTTAAATTTAAAGTTTTATCTTTCAGCTGATTATCAAGTTCTTAGATTATTTCAAGAATGGATTAATTTTATTAATCCTGTATATGCCGCTAATGGTGGTATGAGAAATGTTCAAGGTAACCCAATTGGATATGCCAATCAGAAGGATAGACAAGGATTTCATAGATTTAGGTATCCACATAGTTATAAGAGAGATATTACTGTTACTAAATTTGAAAGGAATATAGGGGCTGGTGCAAGAAATAAGGATGAAGGATTGATGGTGGGTGATATGGGTAAAATGATTAATAGGCCTGGAGTTGTAACACCATTGACCCCACCAGAGAGACCAAATCCACTATCATATCAGTTTGTTAATGCTTTCCCAGAAAGTGTTGATAGTATTCAGTTATCTTATGGGGATGCTCAGGTCCTTCAAGTTACTGTTAATTTCAAATATGATAGGTACGTTATCGTACAACCTGATAATAATAAAGGTGATAGTACGTGGGCTAATTCACAAGGTACAACTCATGATGGTCAGACTGTTTTAAGTGGATCTGCCAGATCAGCACTCCCACCATCATCTGGAGCACCAACCAGTAACACTGCTAATGAGAACCGTCTGGCATAAATAATTACTGTGCCACATTACAAAGTGTCTGTACTATGAAGACTTTCATCGAATTTGTGTTAGAATGTAACTCTCTTACTGAGGGTGGAATGTCTCGTGTGGTTTCTCATTCCAAGAGTCGCAACACGGCAGTTCTAACTGCAACAAGAGGTGATAAGTCAAAAAAGGAGAATAAAAAGAGTAACAAGGAGTTACGTCAGAAGATCCGTAGTCACGGCTATGGATATAAGGAAGTTAAAGGAGAATATCCTGAAAAGGATGATAAAGGCAACAAAAAAACAGTGAGTGAACCATCTGTTGTTGTTAATGCTCCTAAGAAAAAGTATAAGACCTTTAAGAAACGGATGAAACGTCTTGGTAAAGAATACAACCAAGATTCAGTAATCACTAAGAAGGGTAAAGGCAAAGCTACTTTACATCCTACTGCCAAGAGAGCTAAAAAGACCTCGACTGGAGTTTCTAATAAAGGTTCTAAACTCGGACAAGTAAGGCCAAATAAAACTGGCCCCTATGGACACACTAAAGTTGGGAAAAAGACTTACACCTATGAACAAACCACCATTTGACGATTCTAATTGGAGAGAAGAGTATAAGGGTTATACCTCTAGCAAGTATGAGTTAGATCTGCTTGAGAATGGTCCCAAGAGTCTTGCAGCTAGCTGGATGATGGGTGCAATGCATGGAAAATGGAGAAAGATGAAAGGATATAAGTACCCTGAACCACCTGATTGTCAATCAAGCATGAGTGAGTTCTTTACGAAACAAGATGAATATACACAGAAAGGTGATAGAGCACAGGGATAAAAGTCTTAAAAAACCCTCTAAATAACTTTAGATATGAATGAATTGATAACTTATCATGCCTTTACCAAAAATTAGTACTTCTCAACATGAATTGACTCTACCTTCTACAGGAAAGACAATTAAGTTTAGACCGTTTTTAGTTAGAGAAGAGAAGATTCTAATTCTAGCCTTAGAATCACAGAACCCAAAACAAATTTCCAACGCAGTCAAACAGGTATTAAAAGACTGTATCATTACTAGAGGAATCAAAGTTGATACTCTTCCTAGTTTTGATATTGAATATATCTTTTTGAATGTTCGTGGTAAGTCTGTTGGAGAACAGATTGAAATTGTTGTTACCTGTGGTGATGATGGTGAAACCCAAGTCCCAGCTTTTATTAACATTGATGAGGTTGAGGTTAAAACCGATCCTAATCATAGTCAAGAGATCCAATTGGGTGAGGGATATACTCTTAAGATGAAGTATCCTTCTTTGAATCAATTCTTAGATGATAATTTCTCTGATGATGGAGTGGAGCACCAGCTCCTCTATTCTGATATCCGAGGAGCTGGTGCTCCAGATGATGGAGGGGTTGAAAAGTCTTTCCAGATTATTGCATCTTCTATTGATATGGTTTATAGTGATGATAATGTTTGGGCTGCTAAAGAATGTACTAAGAAGGAACTTGTAGAATGGCTTGAATCTCTTACTTCAGAGCAATTCAAGAAGATTGAAAACTTCTTTGAGACTATGCCTAAACTTACCCATGATATTGTTGTTACCAATCCTAAGACTGGTAAGGATAATCCTGTCACATTGGAGGGACTCTCTGATTTTTTCGCCTAAGTATGGCTCATGTAGATCTTGAGACATACTTCCGAATCAACTTTGCTTTGATGCAGTTCCATAAATATTCACTGACGGAAATTGAAAATATGGTTTCGTGGGAACGGGACATCTATGTTGGGTTGCTCAGGCAACACATTGAAGAAGAGAATTTAAAGGCCAAACAAAAAGCAGCAAATCAGGCTCAATAGATGGTAGTAGCTTCACCTATACTTAACAGAAAGATTTCTTCATCAAAGGGTTCTCCTAAGACTGAAGGAAAAGTTAAAGGAGCGGATTCGGTACTTAAGGGATCCATTAAGAAGTTACAACTTCCAGAGGATGATGGTACTCCAGTAACTGTTACTAAAGTACGTAAGATAGTTAAGAGTCAGATTACTAGACTCCAACCAAAAATAGTTAAGAAGGTTTCCAAAGCAGTACAACCATTTGATCCCAGAGCCATGTTGGCTAAGATCTTTAAAGGTGGTCTGGGTCAGTTAGAAGCATTCGCAAAGAGTTTGCAATCTCTTAAGAAACCACTTCAAGAGATATTTAAGTTTATTGACAAGGCTAAGAAGATATTTGTCAGTCTTCTCAAGAAACTTACTAAAATAAATTTATCTCCTAAGACTCAGAGTGCTAAGGAACCTAAGAAGAAGAAAGGTGGTTTAATTCAGAATATTCTCAAGGGTGCTGCAACTCTTGGGTTAATTGCTTTGACAACTTGGGGTGTTAGTAAATTACTGAAGAAAGGTAGAGAATCACAAAAGGTTAAGCCAGGAAGTAAGGTTACACCAATAGAACCAGTAGAAGGTACAGAATTATTAAACAAGAAGGAAATAAAGAAATTTAATAAAGCAGTTAAGACTCTTCAGGAAACTATTTGGAATTTTGAAGATCAGGTAAAGAAAGCTGCTAAAGGGAAGGATCCAGAAGAAGAAGAAGTAAAACCTGAAAATGGAGAAGAACAAGAAAAACCGAAGAGTTTAGCAGGTACAACACAGACAGCCTTAATACCAGGCGAGGCACCAGCAGAATTAGATGTTATCCTACCAAGGGAAGATGAGACATCTGCGGCCCCAGTACAGAAATTACAGGTAATACCCTATCAAGAACCAGATAGTACTGTTACTACAAAAGAAAAAGTAATTCCTGAGACAACTGGAAGTGGTGTAAAGGTTGCTGATCATGGTGATGGGGATGGTACAGGTGAAAGTACTGTTCAACAATCAACTCCCCTTACAACATCTAATGTATTAAGTACTAAACCTGCCAAAGAGGATGGTACTGATGGTAAGGAAGGAATGAAAGGTAAGCGTGGCGAATCTGGTCATACGGGGATATCAAGTGTGATAAGAGGTATAGGAGATCTCTTTACATTTAATGCTTTTGATTTTGATAAGAAGAATACTAATATAGAAACACCTGAAGGAGAGAAACCAAAAGGTGTTATGAAAGTGATGGCTAAGATTTTCGATGGATTGACTGGTGATACTTGGAATGCTGATAAAGAGAATCAAACAAAAGTAGAACCTTCTAAAGGTGACTCTAATATAAGAAAGGATAATTCTCTTGGAGTGTCTCAACAAGCAGATGCATCTACAGATGTAGAGACGAATGAGAATATAATTCCTGTTCCTCTCGGAACTGATCCTAATAAAGCTGCTAGACAAGGAACTCAACCAATAGCATCAACTCAAGATACTTCTAATTCTTCTAGAGTTCCATTCTTACTACCATTTGATAATAATAATATTGCTATCATGTATAGCAAAAATACGTATAACATTGTGGATGCATTATGAAGCCTGGTATTTCTGTCGATAAGGTTACAAAGAAGGTTAAGAAGACTGTCAAAAAGGCTGACAATCGTATAAAGGACTTTAATAAGTTTATTACTGGTAAGGTAGCTGATTTCTCTAAGGTAAAGTTACCAGAACCTGTTACTTTTTTTAAAGCCAAAGCATTTATTAAGAGTCTTGATAGACTTCAAGGTGCTAAAGGATCTGGTTCTTCTGGATTTGGTGGTGGTTTCATGGATAAAATGTTACCTATATCTGCTGGTAGTGCATTACTTACTATGGGAGCATTAGCTTTTGCTCCTCCAACAGAAGAGAAAGGAACAACTGAGACTGTATTGCAAGAACAATATGGTGGTGATAAGAATAAGATGAAGAAGGAACTCAGTGCTGAGAAGAAGAAAGCTGAGGAGGGACAGAAAACTTTTGATGATGTTGCAGAACAGAGAAAGAGTAATATTGATAAGACTGTAAAGAATCTTGCAAGTGTTAAGTCAAATCAGCCTAAGTCTCTTACTGGTGGTTTAATGAAGAAGGAGGATGATAGTATAACAAAGAAGGAGAAATTGGATGTTGATAAGTTCTATAAGTTATCAAAAGAACTAGAACAACTTGTCGATAGTGGGTTATTAATGAGAGCAATGGGCCCATCTTTCTGGGAATGGTCTGGTGACAGAGCTAGAGATATGCTGGAAGGAACTAAAAGAATTACTGGTGGTACTTTAGATGCTCTTACATTTAATTGGTTTGATTTTGATAAAAAGAATGAACCTGAAAGAACAGTTGATAAAGATGGGTTCCCTCGTGCTGATGGGGCTCTTGATGAAGAGAACTTCTCTAAGATTAAATTAAATTATACGGATGTGGAGGCCCTCCACAAAAGATCAAATAATCCTAATAAAAAACACGATGAAGATAATTATGATCGTGATGGAAATAAAATTAATATAGGTGATAGAGTTGGATATGGATCGTTTAAACCAACAAGTTCTGTTTTTCCTTCTAATGATGAGACATTGCTAGCTTCTACTGGTGGTATGGGTGGTCTTTTAGCTCAGGGTACTGGTGGTGGTTCGACATTTGGATCAACTGGACGCATAAGCAATGCTGCTGGATGGGTTCATGGACATTTCCAAACTAATAGTGGTACTGTTAATGATCTTATAAAAGATGTTATCCCTATAGTAGAGAAGTTAGTAGCACAAGATGTACCAACAGAATTAGCTGGTGGTCAGAAATTTGAAAAAGGAATGAGTAAAGAACAGATTACTGAGTTAATAAAATTAGGTATTCAACAACATTCACACAGTGGTGATGGTAGATCAGTAGATATATTTGTACCAGAAGGTACTAAGGTTCCAGTTGCTTTAACTGATGTCAACGCTTATGGTGGTAATGAGGGTGTTAGTGGTATTTTGCCTGGAACTGGTCATACTTGGGTTGGTCATTTGACTACAGATTCTAAGGCTGGTCCTCCTCATCCACCTCATTCCTCCCTACCTCCTGCTGATGTTTCAACTACATTACAAAAGAGTGGAGTTGTTCCAATTCAAGTTGCTCAGTCTGTTCCAGAGGAGTATCCTTTTTATAATAAGACCAAACGTCGTTTGGTAAATAACAATACATACCTTATTTCACAGGCTCCACCAGATCGAAAAGGGAATGCTGTTGTGGTTAGTGGTGGCAACCAAGGAGGAGGCCCTCAAATGGTAATTATGGGTGGTGGAGGAGTTCAAATGTCAGATCTCTTTTTAACTAAATTAGGATACACAGGATAACATGTCATCTCTACAGAATATTACAATAAAGAAGGCAGCTCTTACTCCATGTAAGGGATCTAATCCTCCAAAGACTTCTTTGGATGAGTCTGGTAATAGGAAGGCTTTCCGAATTGAGGAAGGTATTGTTACTGTTGATTATTTTGAGGATATCTTATCACCTAATGTAACTGCTTATATTAAACTTAATACTACTGCTGGTGCTTATAGTGCGATACCTATACGGGGATTTGAGAGACTTGATCTTATCCTTGGTACTGAGTATGGGGATTTGTCATTTGATGGAGAGTCAAAGACACCTCCTCTTTATGTTGCTGCTGTTAGGGATTTGATACAGGATGAAACTAGTGAGACTTTTACATTAGTTTGTAAGACTAAGGAATGTTTTAATAATGAAATTAGTAGGTGTAGTAATAGATTTGAAATTCAAAGTATTAGTACTCATGTGAGAACTATCCTTACTGAAGTTTTAAAGGTAGATAGTTCTAGAATAAATGATATAGAAGAATCTTCTACTACCTATGGTTTCATGGGTAACATGAAGAAACCCTTTCAGGTATTGGTTTGGTTAGCTCCTAAAGCATCAACAGCATCTCAGTCTAAGTCTGGAACTGAGGGTAAAGGTAAGGATTCAAAAGCAAGAGGTACAGCTGGATTTTTCTTTTGGGAGACTAGAGATGGGTTTAATTTTAAATCCATTGAGACATTACTTTCTGCGAAGACTAATAGTAAATCATCAGATAATAAAGAGATACCAAAATATACTGCATCTAGTGTAGCTGATAGAGAGACAACAGATAGGCAGATCATTCATTATTTTATTGATAAGAATACTGATGTACAAAAGAATCTTAGAACAGGATTATACAATAATCTACAGTATTTCTTTGATCCAGTTGATTGGCAATTAGATGCTATTAGGTATGAATTGAAAGACGAGAAAGAAAACCTTAATACATCAGCTGATTTTATACCTCTTCCAGGCGAAGGTGATGAGAGGGAACTTATTGATTATTCTTCTAGAATAATGTGTAGAATTGGTGACACTGGAATGTGGGATCCAGCTTTTGCTGAAAGTAAAAACAGTGAGATGTCTACACAGGGACGGGATAAATCCGACATGTGTAAATCCTTTTCTAGATATAACTTGCTTTTCACACAGTCCCTAAATATAGTGATACCAATTAACCCAAATCTCAAGGCAGGTGATATAATATACGTTGAACTGCCCAAAGCAGACGGTACTGTTGGCAATGTACAAAAAGCAGACGCTCAACAAAGTAGTCTTTATTTGATTAGATCAGTGAGGCACCATTTTGAAATATCAGGTGGTACTAATACTACATCTTTAAATCTAATTCGTGACTCTTACGGTATCGAGTAAATGGGTTGATTATTATTAGGTTACTATTATGGAAACTATAGAACAACATATCGACAGGGACAAAGAGATCCTTGACAACCCTCAAACTAATCCTCAAACTAGGAGACATGTTGAGGAAGAACTTCATGATTTAATTGAATATGAGGAGCATCATCACGAAGAGATCGTAGCAGGAGATCACCATGATCCTAACTGTTTAGAACTATTTTGTGATCAGCATCCAGACGAACCAGAATGTTTAGTTTACGACGATTAATATGTTAGATCAGTCCATGTTGACGACCAATTATGTTGGTCGAGACGGTTTCGTTTGGTGGATCGGCAAAGTTGCCGATGCTAAGCACTGGAAGAACAAAGCGACTGATTTGGAAGAAGGTTGGGCTTATAGGTGTAAGGTTAGGATTATTGGGTCTCATCCTTTTGATGAGGCAGAATTGTCTGATGAAGATCTTCCTTGGGCTCATGTGATGGTAGATGCCAACTCTGGTTCTGGACAATCATGTTTTGGTGATAGTTCTAGAATGGTAGGTGGCGAGACTGTCTTTGGATTCTTCATGGATGGTGATGACGCACAGCAACCAGTTATAATGGGTGCTTTAGCTAGAAGTGTTAATAAAATCAAGTCTCCCACTAATGCTATGACACTCTCAAGTGAGGGTAAGCAGGCGGAGTCTGGTGCTTTTGGTACAGTAAGTGGTAGAAATGCTGGTTCTTTTGGACCAACAACATTAGCATTACAGAAAGCTAAACCAGTTGCAACCCCAACAGAAAATGCAAATAATAAAGCTGGAGAATCAACAGATCCTGATGGAGGGAAGGAAGGATTAAGAAGACATACTGATGGCGATGTAAGACTGGCCAATACAAGTCTTGGTCCTCATACTGCTTCTAATGCTTGTGAAGATGATTCAATTTCTGAGATAACTCATACCATAGGTAGTTTTGTTAAGACTATCAATTCTTTAACTAGTTTTGCAGGAGTATATGTAGATGCCGCTCAGAATTTCATTGCAGATATAGACAGACTTGTTGGTAAAGCATCACGATTAATTCTTGGGGCAATTAAGAATATAATTAGAAGACTAAGAGATAAAGTAATGAAATATCTTGGTAAGATGTTTCGGAACTTAATTGGATTAATAGTACCAGAACCACAAAAGAACCCAATCGTTCAAGCCTTCAAGAGAATCATGGATTTGATTTTCTGTCTCTTCGAGAAGGCTGGTTTCGATCTTATGGATTTCATTAAGGGGTTGCTAAAGGATCTTATTGGAAACACCATTAACGCAAGTGTTTGTGCTATTGAACAAGCTGTCTCTGCAATACTAAGTAAGTTATTGGGTGCTATTTCCAGTCTACTAAAACCAATTCTAGACGGATTAGATTGGTTATCGGGAATACTTAATAATGTTACCAGTCTATTCAGTAAGATAACTTCTTATATGAATATGATCTTGAGTTTCTTGGCTTGCGATTCTCTACGATGCAAGGAATATGATGATTGGACACAGGGATGGGGATTATCTACCAAGAAGGCTGGTAAGATGTCCAGTGTTCTTGACAATCTTGATTTTGTTAATAATTTAGATTTTGATGCTGGAGATGGAAGTCTATCCTTCTTAAGTATGCTTGGTGGTGATCTTAATCAATGGTTTGATTGTAATGAGAGGACTAATAATCCTAAGAATCAAGATGATTTGGGAGATTCCATTCCGCCAGGATTTACTTATCCTAAGTGTGTTCCACCAAAAGTAGAAGTATTTGGTGATTCTCTTAAGAAGGCAGAGTTGATACCAGTTGTATCTGCTGTAGATGGTAGTATTTTAACCATAGTTATAGTTCAATCTGGTCTTGGGTATTCGGTTAACCCAACAATTAGTATTATTGATAAGACTAGACATGGTGGTGGAGCTATTGCTAGGACAAGGATTGATGATAAGGGAAGAGTAGTTCAAGTCTTTATGGTTCGTGGTGGAGGAGGATATTGTCAGACTAATGGTATTATACCTCCTAAATTCCCTGTTACAGAACAACCTTTTGATGATGAATCACCATATATTACCTTTACAACTCCTGCTGATAATGCAGTAGGTGTTCAAACTTCTGTGTCTCTATCAGTTACATTCAGTGAAGCTATTGTTAGGGGAGCTGGTGATCTAAGGATTATGGAATCTTCTAGTAATGCTGTTCATGAGACTATACCTATTACTGATAGTAGAATATCATTCTTATCTGCATCTATAATCAAGATAGATCCATCAGTTGACTTGAAACATAATACAGAGTATCATCTTACTATAACTCCTGGCGCATTTGAGGATTTGGCTGGTAATAGTTTTGCAGGAATCGCAAATACAGATACATATAACTGGACTACAAGAGGTGTTGCTGGTATAGGAAGCGAACCTGTTGGTATAGTTACTGATATTGTTCCATATAGGCCTGGAATTGGATATACTGATGGGGATGGTGGCCAAGTTGGTCAATGTACCTTCGATTTAGTTACTACTCCTGCTGGATCTATTGTTGGAGTTAAGAATATCAATTGTTCTGATAAACATAATATAATTCCAAACGTGACAATAGACACAAGAAATGGTAGAGGTGCTGAGTTGTTACCGATCATATCATATGCTCCAGACTTCGTACAGGATATTGGCGAAAAACCAAATCAATACGATGAGAATGGAAACAGACTCTATGGTCCTGATGGAAAGGCTCTTGTTATTGATGTCATTGACTGTGTTGGTAAGGAGGTTATTAGAGAATAATGGCAGAAAACGAACCACAAAAGGTAGATACCAAAGAATACGTTGCTAATTATCCTGGCTTTAGGATAGCTTCTGGTATCAAAATCCCCGAAGGTGATATGAAGGGATTTATTATTGACCTATCAATGTTTACTGATAACATTCAGGGGTTCCAATATTATCAGCATGGATACTATAAACAAGTAGTTCTGGGTACATCATATGAAATGTGTGGTATCAGAGGTGCTACAGATGTAAATGATGGTAATCCAGAAGATGGTTTTTCTAAGATAATTGCTGCTGGTTCTGGTCATATATTGATAGAGGCTCAAGATGGTGATGTTATACTCAAAGGAAGAAATGTAAGATTACAATCCACTGGTGGAGATGGTGAGATAACATTAAAGAGTACAAAACATATTCAACTTGATAGTCCTATTATTCATCTAAAAGGAACTAATATTAATATTCTTGGAGCAAATAATTTAAGTATGGCTGCTCAGTTTGTTGAAACCACTGGTGGTGTGGGTGTTGAAGCAGGAACACAGACCGATATCTTCCAAGGATCATTTATGGGTTCCATTATGAAATGGTTGGATAAATTTAAGGACTTCTTATAATGGCACTTACCGCATCTATAGTAATGGCAGGTGATAAGGTCGTCATTGGCGCCTTGGACATGTCATTTCTATCTGTTACCAGTAGATTATTTCCAGGCACATTAGTTGCTAATGGTCCCTGTTACTTTGGTACTGCAATTTCGCCTGGCATCCCTACTGCCACAGTGATGATTGGTCCTCCTATTGGTATATCTGCACCATTATCACTTAGGTGTGATGGTATTGCTAACTTTCATGGTGTAGTTAATGTCATTGCAGTTAGTACCTTTATGGGATTATGTACCAAACTTGGTACTACTATTAAGAATGCTTTGAGTCTTAAGAATGGTATTGAGATTAAAAATGCATTGTCTGTTGGTAATGCAATAGCACAACAGAATGGTAATTTGAATGTCTCTGGGTTTGTTACTATTCAGGGATTACTTGCAGTTGCTGGTAATATTACTTGTGCAAAGATATTTTCAGGTTTTGGTGCTTTTGCTGCTGTCGCTGCACCGTTTAAGAAATTCGATATTCCTCATCCTACTAAAGAGGGTATGAGACTTAGACATGCTTGTATAGAGGGTGCAGAGATTGGTGTATATCATAGAGGTACAGTAAAAGGAAACGTTATTGATTTACCAGAATACTGGAAAGGTTTGGTAGATCATGATACAATAACAGTTACACTAACTTCTATTCAATCTTATCAAGAACTATCTTATGAGGTAGTTGATTGGGGTACTAAAATTAAAGTTTTAAATAGTGCTGGAGGTCCAGTAAATTGTAGTTTCGTTGTCTATGGAGAACGGAAAGACGTTGATAAACTGGAGATTGAGTATGAAGGTACGGAGATTCAATGACTAAACCAAGGGACATTGCTAAAAGACTTAGAGATACCAGAGAACAGAAGGGATCTCAAGCTGATCAGATGCAAGAGCAACTGACGATAATTGATGCTGTCATTGATGAATATGATGAAATTATTGTTAAATTGGATGGTAATATACCTCCATTAATTCAACCAATTAATGTTGCTATTACTCAAGTAGAGGATGCTTATAAAGCAAGGGTTGCACATGGATGTAGATCTGATTTGGTGTGGGAGAAACAAGTAAATGATTGGCAAGATAATAATGGTAGTAACTATGAGTCATGGAAAGTAGTAAAGTCCTCGGATCAGAGACGTACTATTGGATATTATGGTGCAAAGTATTGGAGATACCCCAAGAATAGGGAGTATGGTTCTGATGTAGTAACTAATATTGTAAGTGCTAGTGTTGGAATATTGTCTGTTACCACTGGCGGAACATCCCCAATGGCAATTTTTGATGTTCTAGGACCACAATTAACTGGATTTAATACTGATGGAGGAACTAGTGGATATGATGCATCAATTAAAGTTGGTGATTATATAACTGATGCTCTTGAGGATCCTTATGTTTATACAACTGGTAACCTTCCAACTGTTGTTGGACTGGGAACTACATCTTGGCCTGGAATGAGATATGCCTTGAGTGGATTCTGTACATCTAGTGATAATAAGATATATGGTGATAAGAATGTTGGAATCTTCACTCATTCTAATATAGGAGACTATGTTTATGACAAGGATACTACAGGTATTACTACATTCAGTACTGGTGGAGTTTTACCAAATGGTGCAAGGATAACAGGGTTTGGAACTGCTGTGGGAATTAAAACAGTGGTTGATTCAAATGGTATTACGACTGGAGTATCAGTCACATATGATTTTATGACTCTTAACAAGTCAGTTACCGCAAGTATTGCTGCAACAACTGGATATACATTTAATGTTGGTATAGTATCTACATATACTTCTTTATTTTTAAGTACAACAACATCTGTTGGTGCTGCGTTTAGTTCTTTCTTGGTTGTTCGTGGTCCAGATAATACTGACCTTGTTTTTGATGCTACTAAGAATCCTATAGATCCAGTGGAGATAGGTATTCTAAAGAGTAATCAGATTGGTAGAGGACATAAATTATTACTCATTAACAATAAGGATCCAAATGTTGTTGCACAATGGCATGAAGTACAACAAGATCCAGAACCAGCAGTTGGAGCACATTATGCAGAGTATTGGGTAGGTGATCTTAATTGGCCGACATATATTCAAAATGCAGGATCAGGAGGACAAGAGGTATATGTTAGTGAAGGAACTACGGTTTCTTTTGCTAGTACATCAGGTAGTATTGGATATAAACAAGTTCCTCCAGCAGGATCTGTTCCAGGCGATTGTGGTACTTATGATACTGCAATATCAAATGCTGAGAGTACTATGAATGAGTTAATCAATGAGGAAGTTCCTAAGATCAATCATTATATTGGTGGAGCATCTGCTTTGAGAGAAATACGAAACGATGATGAAACTCAAGCATGGTCAATGTTACAGGGCATTGGATATATAAATGAGGATAGAAAGAATTTAGCACTAAGAGCAGATCAAGTTGATGACTTTGACTGGCCAGGAGTGGGTGTTGACAACGACTAAATAAGGTATTAAAATAAGACTATGATACACATTGATGCAAATAAGGAATTCTTAGATTGGTCGAACTATGACTTATCTAAGGATGAGGTATATGTTGTTGATAACCTATTTCCACATTGGTTTATTAACTACGTTGATAATCTTGTAATGACCAGTTATAGTTGGTTCTATGGACATACCAGTGAATATCCAACGGATGGTCGTGATATAGGAGCAGATCCTACATGGCCCGAAGTTGGTGCTCTAAAGCAATCCATATTCCCACCTAAGTCGGAAATTGCAAAAGACAGTTGTTTTGAGATGCTTGCAGGTGCCGTACTTGGTACAATGGATATCGACTTAGAACTGGGTGAGATACTAATCAATGGACAACAATATATACATAACACTTTTCCACATAAGGATTGTGAGTGTGATAATGGAATAAGTTTCGCTTACTATGTTAATAAACATTGGCAACCAGAGTGGGGTGGCCAATTCAAGATTAAACTAAATGATGAATGGCAAGGAGTAGATCCTGCACCAGGCCGAGTTGCATTATTCAAGGGTAATATAGACCATCATGGAACTCCACCAAACGAAACATATCGTGGATTGAGATCCAGTTTAGTTTATAAATTTATGAGAAAGAACCCTTTGCCAGCTAAAAAATGAATGAACCTGCCCCTAATTTAAAACAAATTTTTAGTATTCCAATCTTTGAAGATAAGGTTGATCTGGATATTTTTAAGATAGAAGACGAACCAGAAGAAGATCTTCAACCAACATGGGATTCTGGTGTTAAAACAACTTTCAATACTAAACTAGAATTGACTCCAGCAGTCTGGGAACATCTAGGAGAAATTATTGGTAGAAACCTAGGTCCTTTGGGATTAATGGGTAATGACCCCAATATTGGACATGTATGGAGAAATAGATACGGTGAGCATGATTATCAGGATCCGCATATACATCCTAATTCTCAGTGGAGTTTTATTGTATATGAGACTGTAGAAAAATCAAGAACATCTTTCTTTAACCCTTCTATGGGTTTGATTCAAAATCAGTTGGGTAATTGTCATGGTGCATTTCCTCTGGATTATAAACCAGATCTTAAAAAAGGTGATATAATTATATTCCCATCCTTTATAATGCATAGTGTTAATTCTGGTCAGGTAGGGACTACTGTTGCTGGTAATATATACATGAAATACCTAACCCCAGAACCAGAGGGTACTATTAGAATGAATAGGAAGGAAAATGACTGAAGACACACCTTATGGAAATGAGTTGCTTCTCAAAAACATAGATGCATTTGGTCAGGCAATCTCAGATCATCACTCTCAGATTAAACAACTTAGTGATGATTTTAGGGAAATGAAACAGACAGTTGCATTACTTGAGTCCCAAGTTAATCAATTATTATTGGAGAAAAATGATGGTTAAGAGAACATTTACAAAGACTGATAAGAAAGGTCGTGAAGAGACATGGGAGTGGGAAGAGACTCCAGAACTTGCTGCATTTATTGCCAAACAGACTGGTAAACCACAATTAACTGACAAACCTGTTAAAAAGTCCTGATGAATGACTTAAAAAGTCATGTAGGTGGTGTAATCGACATTCTGGACAGGGGTTCGACTCCCCTCACCTCCACTTTTGCAAGGGGGTGCCAAGGTTTCGACAGGGTATACGGGACATGACTGAAACCTGCTTGGATAAGCAAAACACAGATGCTAAAGACATCGACACCGCTGCGAATAACATCGTAGCATTCTCTCGTGTTCTCACAAGAGAATTTGCCCGCACTAGCGAACTCGCTACTGCCTAAGGGGCAATCGGGGTTTAGATCAACCTTGTTAACCAACTGATCCTTGGGGGGTGAAATGCCCCCTTCTTCATTAAATTGAATCAGAAAATGTTTGAATTAGATCACGATAAACTTGATATTGTTGCTATAACCAATATAGGACCCGATGATAACAGGGTGATGCTTTTTGATCATTTTTATAAGGATCCAGATGCGGTTCGTAGATTAGCATTGAAGAAAAGGGAAGGTTTAATAGATCCTAATAAACCAGAACATTCATTAGATATTCAGGATCTACAAAAGAATTTAAGACCATTATTTGATCAAATATGTTTTGATAAGGAATTCTGGATTAATGAGACTGACCCATATTCATACGGTCAAGTGTGGGATAGGGCTTCTTTTATGTGTGAGTATATTACTGAGAAGGATTTTCTTAATGAACCTTTGAAGATAATGCCTTCCCAGAGTAGTTATCCACATATACCTTCACCATTCCAGTTTAAACTTGAGGTGTATTTGAATACAAATGATGAGACAAAGGGTGGTACGGATTTATACAGTTTCCTTGGAAGTATGACTATACCTAAACCTAACTTGGATAAGTGGCAGGATGAGAAGGATTTTGATAATATGAACATGCAATTGAAGTCTTCTTTTGCTTGGAAGGTTGAACATGCTTTCCCTATGGAATATAATAGAGCGATATTATATAAAACACAGTTGTTGAGTTGTCCAGAACTTCAGAAGGGATGGTTTAGACACCCTGAAACCCCTCGTCTGACGCAAACATTATACATGTGATGTTTGAATTAAGTGATGTATTGGATATTACTGTTGTAGGTGATATTGGAATAGATAAGAGATCTGCTGTTATTATTGATAATTTCTATCAGAATCCAGATGAGGTTCGTTCCATTCGTGGTCAAGGTAATCTTCCAATAAGTGGTGGTATGCCTGGAAATAGAGTATATTTGGATACTCCTGAAATATGGAATGTTAAACCAATATTTGATGAACTGTGTTTTGATGAGGATATATGGGGAAGACCTACTGATAGAGATAAGTATGAATCATCATGGGGTAGTGCCTCATATATGTGCAATTTCATTACGGATGATACTATAAAGAGTAATCCTGTTGGACTCATACCACATCAAGATACATATGAAAAGAATCCATATCCCAACCAATTTGCTGTAGTAATATATTTGAATTCACCACATGAGTGTAATGGTGGTACAAGTATGTGGAGTTATGAGGGTCAGATGACCATTAGTGAGGGTTTAGATCCATACTTGTATCAGGTTAGGAATGAGTCTTATGACACTATACAATCCATTATGGATGAAAAGTTTAAGAGAGAACACTTACTTGAAATGAAATATAATCGTGCAGTTCTGTATCCTACTGATGTGTTGCACTCTGCTGAACTTAAACTAGGATGGTTTAACGAATATCCTAGGGTTGCACAGATTCTCTTTCTTTGAGTGTCTAAATAGGTAAAGAAGAAATCCTATAGGTTGAAGGTCAATGCCTCTATCAAGATTAGAAAACTTTCTGAAGAATGCTGAAGGTAACATTCTATATGTTAATCCCAGTGATTTTGATGCTACTGACAGTATCGAGAACAGAGGTAATTCACAAACTCGTCCTTTTAAAACTATACAGAGGGCACTGATTGAAGCGGCAAGATTTTCATATCAGAGTGGTCAGAATAACGATAAGATAGACAGAACAACTATACTTGCATATCCAGGCGTACATTATATTGATAACAGGCCTGGGCTTACTGTAACAAATAATAGTGGAACGGCAGAATATAAGGCAAGAAAGAACGCAGGATGGCAGGCATCATCACTTAGTCAATTCACTTCAGAGACTAACTTTGATGTACTAGATCCTAATAACGAATTATATAAGTATAACTCTACTGAAGGTGGTGCTATCCTTCCTAGAGGTACATCTATTATTGGTTTTGACCTTCGTAAGACAAAACTGAGACCATTATATGTACCAGATCCAGAAAATGATATCATGCAGTACTCTGGAGTACTTCGTGTAACTGGTACTTGTTACTTTACTGCTTTTACTATCTTTGATGCAGATATTGGTAAGACTGCATACTATGACTATGATAGTAATACTAAGACTCCTACTTATTCACACCATAAACTAGCGACATTTACGTTCGCTGATGGTATGAATAATGTGCTGATTGATGGCACAGACAGTCAATTGACTGACCTTGATATGTACTACTTCAAGGTTGCCAGAGCATATGGTGATTCTTCAGGTCGTCCTCTTGGTGATTATCCAACATTCAGTGACTTTGAACCTAACGTAGATGAGTTTAGGATTGTTGGTGACCTTGCTGCTGACCCTGTAGGTATTAGTAGTATTAAGTCTGGTGATGGTAATACTCCTACTAGTATTATTACTGTTAATACTGATAGAAATCATGGACTATTCAAGGATACTCCTGTTCTAATTGCTGGTATTACTACTTCTATTAATTCATATAATGGTTCCTTCTTAGTTGATGAGGTACTTAGTGATACTCAGTTTAGGTTTGTTACTCCTGCCACACCTGGCAATGCACTACCTACCGCACAAGAAATTCAGAACTCATCTGTTATAGTTGAACCTGATACTGTAGGATCTGCATCTCCATATGTCTTTAACTGTTCATTAAGATCAGTTTATGGTATGAATGGTTTGGATTGTGATGGAGACAAGGCAACTGGTTTCAAATCTATGGTTTGTGCCCAGTTCACTGGTATTTCCATTCAGAAGGATGACAATGCGTTCGTTCTTTACAATCCTACAACTGCAATCTTTAATGATACAACTACTGTATCAGAATCAGATAAACCATTGCACGCCAACTCTAGGGCAATTTACAAACCAAACTATGAAACCTCTCACATGAGAGTAAGGAACAACGCTGTTGTTCAGTTGGTTTCTGTTTTCGCTATTGCATATGCACGTCACTTCCATGCAGAAAGAGGTGGTGACGCTTCAATTACGAACTCTAACTCTAACTTTGGTCAGACCGCTCTTGAGGCATCAGGATTCAGACCACAATCATTTGATAGAGATGACGTTGGTTATATTACTCATATTGTTCCACCAAGAGAACTACAGAATGATGATAGTACTTCATCTTGGTTAACAATTGATGTAGCAAAGACTATTGGTGTTGGTGTAACTGATAGGTTATATCTTAACAGTTATAATAGTGAAGAGATTGTTCCTCCAGCAGAAGTCGATTCCTTTAGGGTTGGTTCTAGAAAGGGTGAAACATTATACTTAAGTTTGGTTAATACTCTGTCTGGTCAGGCAGTACAAGAAACTTATGAGACTCCAGTTCTCATGCAGGTTCCTAGTGGTATTGGTACATCATCTAAGAAAGAGTATCAAGTAATTAGAAACTCTGGTGTTAATGCTATTATTTCTAACGTACTTCAATTCAGTTTTAATCACCAGTTAGTTAATGGTGAGAAGATTAGAGTCTTTAGTAATACTGGTGAGACACCAAATGGTATAGTAAATGATAAGGTATATTTTGCTATCGCTGGTGGTAATCTTGCTGCTGATAGAATCCAGTTGGCATCTACATTTAACGATGCTGCTTCTAGGAGACCTATAACTGGACTTTCCAACAATGGTGGTAAATTAACAGTTAGATCTACAGTTAGTGATAAGAACCCAGGCGATCCAGGCCATCCAGTTCAATGGGATGCTGCCAATAGTAACTGGTATATTCTTGGTCACTCAAGTACAACTTATAATACAATATTCCCTGCACTTAATACAATTGGTCTGGGTGTTATTGGTTCAGAGACAGGTACAACATACATCAAACGTAGAGTTGATAATAGATCCTTATTGGATAGACTCTATAGAATGAGATATGTTTTACCTAAAGAACATACTAATGCTCGTGCTCCTAAGCCTGGTTTCATTCTACAAGAATCTAAGACTGTTGGTGTAAGTAGTGCATCTTATTTGAGTGCTGATTTGAGTAACCCAACTCAACTCAAGAACGTTAAGATTCTTAAGAATGCTACATTTGGATCACAGATTCTTACATTCACTACTGAGAAACAACATAGGTTACAGATAGGTGACCTAGTAGATATTAAAGGTGTTGATAGTGTCAATAATAGTACTGGTGTATATGGTCTAGGATATAATGGCGAACATGTCATTGCTACTATTCCAACTGCAAAGTCATTTACTGTTGCTGGTATATCAACTGATCCTGGCGCATTTAAGAGTCAGATCAACCAAAGAACTACTCAACAACAGATTGATGCACTGCCTACAGTACAGAGATCTAAGTCTGCTGATACGTTCTCTGTGTATAGGGTACAAGAGTCTAGACCGCACGTTCCAGGCACATCTGGACAAGACGGGGTATATAACTTAACCGTCGTTTGTGGATCAATTCCACTGGATAAAGACCTTGGATATGGTGTATCCATGAAGTCTTTCTCTCAGGACGTAAGGAACTTATATCCACAACAGGATAGAGATAACTACGAGTCTGATCCACAACCTGCAATTACTCACTCAAGTGCATCTGTTATTGGTGAAGTTGTAACTAATGACAAGAAGAATTCAGTTACTCGTGAAGCATTATCTTACTTCATGCAAGGACAACAGGTAGGTTTCGCTGTAACGGGTGCAGTTATTACTGGTACAGGTAATACTACTATTACTCTTTATACTGATGTAGAGCATAGACTGAATACTATTAAATCAGTAGAACTAATCACTCCAGGCTCTGGATATAATAATGGATCTGGTATTGCAACAGTAATATATGCTGCAGACCTTGAGAATAATGCACTATCTGGTAGGAATGCTGCTGCAGAGGTTACTGTTTCTGCTGCTGGTACTATTACTGGAGTAGAACTTATTGATGGTGGTTGTACTTATGGTGTAGGTAACACCATGACTGTATCTGCTTTCCCAGCAGGTAATGCAACAGTCGCTGGTGTAGTTTCTGTTACTTCAATCTTTAATAATCGGGGTGATGGTCTAACATTACAGGGATTTGAGACTCCTGAGTTGAATGGTACATTTAAAATTGTAGATGTCCCAACTGCAAGGACTGTTTCTGTTGAGATTGGAACATCAAGAACTCTAACACCTTACTTTACAGGTAGAGATGATAGAAGACAGGCAACATATACTCTTGCAAACGTTGGTACTGGTGTTACATGGATTGATGTAGATCGTTCATCTGGTATTGCAACTATTAGAGTAAACAAGAACCACACATTGGTTTCTGGTAATGTATTTACGATTTGGGGAACAAAGAACCCATTATTTGAAGATAGACTTCTAGTTGTTGATGATGTTGAGTCTGATATTCCTTTAAGGAGTATTGTATGTAATGTTGGTATTATTACTGCTGGTATTGATACTTCATATTCAATTACTGATGCAAGACTATTCGGAACAGGTATTAGTGCAAATGCTAAGACATTAGGTTTAGGTGAGAATAATCTTGCAGGTAGAGCAACATACTTCTATGCAGGTATCTCTACTACAATTGATGCTCCACTGACATCTACTGATACTGCTATTACTTTGACAGGAATCGCTGGATTTAAACGTGGTGATTACTGTATGGTTAATGGTGAGATTGTCAGATTCGTTAATACTAATATTAACAAGATCCTTCGTGGTCAGTTTGGTACTCTTGCATCTAATGCTGTTGTAGGAACTACAATCAAGAAGATTGATGTTCTACCGATGGAACTTCGCAGACCATCTATTCTTCGTGCATCTGGACATACATTTGAATATCTTGGATATGGTTCTGGTAACTATTCAACTTCATTACCACAGAAACAAGATAGAGTCCTATCTGATAAAGAGACACTTGCCGCTCAGAAGAAAGAACTAGACGGTGGTACTGTTGTTTATACTGGTATGAACGACTCTGGTGACTTCTACACTGGATATAAGAGATTATCCTCTATTACTGGTGAGGAAGAAGTCATTGAGGCACCTGTATTCTCATACACTGGTGATGATGCTGAGGCAGAATCTACTAAGAGAGTATCTGGTGTATTTGATGAAGTTCTTGTTAGAGAATCAATCACAGTTGAGGGTGGAGACAACAACAATAGAACATCACAGTTCTATGGTCCTGTTAATTTCACTGAGAAACTAACAAGTAACTCTACTGAGGGTGTTGAAGCAATCAACATGTATCTGAGAGGTGATGCACCACAGGGTAAATTAATTACAGTTGGTATTTCCACTCCTACAGGAACTAAGAGATCTGGTGATCTTTCACTTGTTGGTATCCCCGATGCTGGTGGATACTTAGGACACATATATGCAGAAGGTGAGTGGAGAAGGTTTGGTGTAATCTCACAAGAAAGAGATAGGAACTTCCTCAAGGTAGATCAGATTGGTATTGGTCAGTCTAATGTTGGTGTATTCAACTTTAAGGATTCACTAGAAGTTAATGGTGTTGTTAAGGTTAAAGACCTGTTTGTATCAGGTATTGTTACCTTTGCATCTAATCAGTCATTCGCTGGTGTGTCTTATGACACCTTGGTTGTTAAGAAGGTAGTTGATCTCTGGGGTTATAATACTACTGGTGGTATTTCACCACAGGGTATTCCTTGGGAAACATACGGTTACTACACCATCGTAGATGAAGGTGGTACTGCCAGAATGAACAACATGGAGGTTGTTGGTACTTATGTATCCTTCAAACCTGCTGCACATATTAAGGCAGAGTCTTCATGGCACTCCACATGGGCAGGAATCAGTACATTTGCTGGACATCTTCAAGTTGGTGATATAACAGTTGGTGTTGGTTCTATTACTGTTAATAAGTTTGAAGCAAGGACTGCATATGCTGAGACACTTACAGTACCTAAGAATCTATATGCAACTAATGGTATTGTTACTGACTTCAAGGCAACTGACGCATCCATCGCTAGAAACTATAGTGATGTAGGTATCACTACATTGGCACATGTTGGTACATCTTATGTAAATGAGACCAATATCTACACAGGTATTGCAACTCAGATAAAAATAACCAACCATATCATTACACCTCAGTTATATGCTCTTGCTGGTGTTGTTACTAACCTAACCTCTACCAATATTTGGTCTGATAACATATCAGGTGCTGCTGTTACTGCAACTGACTTGCACTTCATTGATGACCTTTATGGTCCTGACATGTACATCAATTCTGGTGTTGTTACTGCTATTAAGTCACAATACATTGGTGGTCGTGGTAATGCAGGTTCAGGACAACCTGAAATAAGAGTTAATCTTAACTCTGGTATTGTTACCTCTCTGACTGGTTATGCCATGACGATGGAGAGGATCAACATGAAGACTGGTGGAGACGGTGTTTGTTCTCCTAAGATCTACTCTGACGTTGGTATTGTTACTAACCTATCTGCTGGATCTAACAAGTCTATGGTTATTGATGCAGGTTCTGTTGGTAACGTTAAGTCTTATCAGTTTGAATCTACTGCATCATTTGGTAGTAACGTTGCTCCATTCGTTGTTGCTTCTCCACAGAAGGTTCTTAACCTTAACGTTGATCTCCTCGATGGAATGAACGCAGAAGCAAACGTCCAGAACGCAGCAAGTATTGTTGCAAGAGACGCTGCTGGTAGTTTCAAGGGTAATGTTATTGTTGCGAACGCCTTTAATGGTGGTTCATTGAGTGGTAATGGTGGATTCACTATCAGTAACTCTGGTGGTGGTCTTGCTATAGATTGTAATGGCAACATGGATGTATCAACCACTTTGACGGTTGGATCCAAGGTAACTTGCCCAGACTTTGAAGGTAAGGCAGATGCTGCTGGTCTTGCAGATGATTGTAAGGGTACTGGTGGTCAGGTTCTTTATCAACAATCAACCAACAATACAACTACAAGTAGTAACTTGCAGTTTAATGGTAATAAACTAACTGTTAAAGACTTTGAGTGTAACGGTACATTCACTGCTGCTGGTACTGCACAGGTTAATGCTGCTACTGCTCAGGTTGCTTCTCACCTAGGTGGTGGTGGAAACGGACAGATTCCATATAACAACTCTTCTAACAGTACAACATGGTCTGGTAACTTTAGATTAGAGGGTAACTCAAATCTTAAGGTTCCTGGCGATATAACTGCATTTGTCTCTGACATGAGACTTAAGACAAGTATCGAACAGATCGATAACGCAGTTGCTAAGGTATGTACTTTAAGTGGATTCACTTATCAACATAACGATCTTGCTAAGACTGATGTAGGTTTAGATAGTGGTAGTCAAAGATTCTCTGGTGTATCTGCACAGGCAGTACAAGAGGTTCTTCCAGAGGCAGTTAGACCTGCGCCTGGTAATGACAAGTATCTAACAGTACAGTATGAGAAACTTGTTCCTCTATTGATTGAGGCAATCAAGGAACTCAAAGATGAGGTTGATGACCTTAAGAGAACTAAGGCAGAGAGAATCTACAAACCAGAATAAATATTAAAAAATGGGGATTATAATGAATTATATTGATGATTCGTGGATTGCAGTATCAGACAACGTTGATTACAAGACTCGTAAGATTGGTGAAAGGGACAACCATCCTATTGTCATAGTTGATAATGTCTTGAATAATCCCTCCAAATTTGTAGAACATATTATAAAGAAAGTACCGCTAGGTGTTATAGAACACGAAACGGTAGTTGCTCCAGGCCATCAAGGTGCGGTTCCTGTAATTTTAAAGGAAATCGACACTATGGTTGCCTGGTTTATTAATAATTTTAGTGATTTCAAAGGGGCAATACAGAATATCGAAGATCTTGAGATTAATAATCAAGTCAATGTCTTTCGTGGTGGTGTAACATGTAAAAGATCTGCTATAAATCCACATATTGATGATGCAATGTTCGCCTATGTTCTTTATCTAAACAAAGAGGAGGAATGTGAAGGTGGCACTTCATTCTTCTCACACAGAGATACTGGTGAGACTAACATGGAGTATGTTGATCCTGCATATAAGAGGACAGAACAATATTGGAATTATAAAGAATGGAAGTATGTATTTGATAAGACTAGGAAGAATGAAGAGGTTACGATGGATAATAGACACATCGAAGATGTGTATGAAGAGTATCATCATGTACCAATGAAATATAATAGGATGATTATATATCCTGCATATCTTTGGCATCAACCTGCTGTTAAAGATCACATGTTCAACGAACCTAATGAACCTAGGTATTGTCTCGTAGGGTTTATAGATCATTCAATATTTACTAATCCAGACGGATTAAATAGGGTAACTCACCTTTAGTGGGATGATTAATCAATATTTGTCATCATTCATGTTTTCGTATCATGATGTCTTACCTGAATATAATCATAAGAGATTACTAGAGTTATGTGATACATTCGACTGGCCTGAGTATGATACTTGCAGACAAGAGACTTTATATAATTTACATGGATATAGATCTCAACAGTTGTTATCACCAGATGACGGAGAGATCTATGATTTGATTCATAAGTCAATGATGAAGATCATGCCTAAGATTTATAGGGACTATTCTGAGATAAATCCACCAAATTCTCCAGAATATGATAAATACTCAGGATACTGGTTATGTAAATATCCTGAGAATGGATACCTATCTATTCATACGGATGCTGATGGTGATGCTGGTTCTGTAACTGCATCATTTGGTATTAATGATAACTATGAAGGTGGTGAGATTTGCTTCTGGGGTGATACTAACTTAGATAAACATAGTAATTCTATACATGTATATCCAAGTAATATGTTATATCCACATGAAGTCAAACCAGTGACTAAGGGTACTAGGTACTGTGTTATTGTATGGTTTTCGTATCAAAAAGGACAAGACTGGAGTTAAAACATGACAGTAGATTTTGATAGTATATCTAAAGACGCTAATCGTCATCCAAAACTGATGAGTGACACTGATGTGTCAAATATCAGGAGTATTGTTGATGCTAATCCAGCATTGTTTCAATTGGGATGGGATCAACCTAATACTAAACGTAGAGATTCAGGAGTATATTTTAAGAAGAGTATAAAGGCAGGAGTTGAAGTAGATAACCCTAAGTATGCTTTTCTATTCTTTATGGCAACTGAAATACCTCAGTATACATTATTTGATGGAACAGTATTAGATTGTAGTCTCTTCAAGTATCTTGATGGTACTAGAGCGTTATGGTTTGATGCTGATGATCCATCCACTCCAGAGTGGGAGTTGGTACATTTTCAGGATGAACCTCCAGTATTGACACCAAGTATTGATGCAATATGCCAACTTGCTGCTACTGTTACTGGTAATACTAATACACAACCGTTAAGAGAATACTTAGAGATACTTGATAATATTGAGACTGATAGACATGACTGGAGTTTCGGTACTCTATGGATAAGTACAAAACTTAAGTCTATAAAGTTAGGATTGAATAAGAATGAAGAAGCGTGGGTTAGTTCAGAAGTAGAAGGAATACTTGATAAAGTATGTGGTTCTAAGAATAGTCATGCTTATAAGAACTCCGAACAAATGTTTAGTACATTGGGTTTAACACAAGTAGAGTCACCACATAGTATATTAACTCCACACGTTGAGTTTGACGCTGACGGATTGAAGAAGGAATTATCATTTGAAATGGGAACATCATATAGTTATAATGCTCCATATGGTTCTCAACCAATGGATGATTTCCCAGTATTTAATTCATATCAATCATCATATAATGATGGTAAAGGTATGATTATTAATGACAGTAGGGATTATAATTGGATCAGTGATGATTGGAGAGAACAGTTAGAAGTATGGGAACAATGCGAAAACATTCAAGCAACCTTTGGTGATGTTGTAGTTAAAGCAACAAAGGATGGATTGACGACTGAATTGTTATATGGATTATCTGGTGCAAAGACTGGACAACAACCAACTACATTTAAGCGTTTAGGTGATCTTGACTATAGTTTCTAAGTATATCTTCCACCTGTATGACTTGTAGTATATTTGCCACTGGCACTACCGCCATTGGTTCCACCACTTCCGTTGGATCCTGATCTACTACAGGGATAACCACATCCATGTTCGTCACCACCACCATTATTACCCTTATTACCAGTTCTTCCACCTTGACCGCCATTTTCTAGGGATCCACCATTTCCTCCTTGACCTCCAGTTCCTCCTGAACCACCTCCACGACTTCTACCGCCTTGACCTCCTTGACCTCCGCCTGGTGATGTTAAGTGAGTACCAGAAATATTGCACCAGATTCCATTTGCGGAATCCCAACTATATCCATAACCCCATGCACCTCGACCCCCTTGACCGCCCGATCCACCATCACCACCATTCCTGTGACACACTCTCTTCGTGTTCCAACAGAATGAACCATTGCATCTTCGAGAACCGCCGTGTCCTCCACAACCACCTTGACCACCCGTTCCACCTTTACCTCCGCCTCCACCGCCCCCAGCGATCTGACCATTCCATTCGTTCCCAATTTTGATGGATGATGCCATGTGTATTGCATAACCGCCTGGACCTCCGTTAGTCAGAGTACCACTACCATCTACAGGCCCCTGACTTAAGTTATATCCCGCTGGTGATCCTGCCCAACCATATACACGACCCTGAGCAATAATTTTAAATTCTATTGTATTACCACTACCAGAGTTATTGAATCTAAGAGCAGGTTGATTCTGATCTCTAGTACCACAGTGACCACTTAATATAATAGTCTTATTTACTTTGGCAGTCCATTCTTGGTTTCCATATATCTCCCAACGTGCTTCTAAGTGATCGAAGTTTCCTGAACAGTTTGCTTCAATCTTATTACATGCGTTACGGAAATTTGACCAACTTATTGTTCCACCAGTAGGTATATTATTATTCTGAGATATATTACCAATATTATTACCACCTCTATAATACTGACTGATAGAGTTATCTCCACTTTGGAAGTCACCCTTTATGTTATTAAAACCAATAGAACCACTACCTAGAACGGTATTGTAAATCTTATTTATAGCACCATCCATCCATGATGCTTCACCAGCGATATTACTTCCAAACTGTTTAATAGGAGCATCCTCAGACATTGTGTTGGGGAATGTATCCGATAATGTTAGTGGTGCATCTGAATCAGTAACTTCTAAAGTTAATGCTTTTTCATCATACACCATAGTATATGTTAGTTCATTATTATTAGGATCTACAAGTTTGATTGTATCTTTATTACCATTATACTTACCTATACATGCAGAGAGGAATTTAACACAATCCTTGAGATCCCTGTTGGCATAGGTTAAGTCAGTTAGTTGTTGTCTATATTGTGCATTAACAAATACTGCTCCTGGCATGTCAAGGTATCTGTGAATAGTTTCAGCATCGTTTATAAATGGATCACCATCATTTGTACCAACTATTAGAACATTCCTTTCACCATTTACTCTGGTGTCATCGAACTCTTCATTACGATACCATATTTTGCAATAGAAATCACCAACAGTAGATAAACTCTTGTACAGATGATTATCCTGTCCAGTAGTATAGTGAGCATATGTGAAAGAACCTTTATAAAGATCTGGATTGAGATTCATCTCCTCTTCTTTAAGTTCTTCAATTGCTGAATAATTGGTCTCAGTCATTTGCGGAAGATACTACATCACATGCTTATTTATTGATCTAAATATGGTATAATAGTTATGATTGCATATTAATTTAATGACTAACCACAAAGAGACTCTATCACAGAGAGCAGAAATACTCCAAAGAGAAATTGTAGAGTTACAGAAACAATTTGAATTAAAGAAGGAAGAGTTTCTTAAAGTACAAGGTGCCTTGGAAATGTTACAAGTAATAGAAAGTGAGAAGGGTAATGAAGGAGATAGTAAAACAGATTGATAGTATAATATTGGATCCAACTAAGAGACCCGATCAAAACTATCTTAAACATCGTGACGACCACGACAAGAATCAAATAGATGCCACTGTGGATACCTCTGAATATATGAATAAGGCGATGGATGTCCTTGACATTAAGATTAGAAGGGGTTAGTATAGAGTGATGGATCAAAGTGTAACTCTATATGATGACTTCTTGCCTGAGGATATATTCTTAAAACTTCAAGAGTTTCTCTTGGGTGAGAGATTGCCTTGGTTTCATAGTGATAGTACCATTGATTATGATGGATGTCCTCAATACTCTCATATGTTCTATTCTGATTGCGAACCGTGTTCAGATTATTGGGAACATATAAGACCAGTGGTATCACACCTGAGTCCATTGGGATTAACAAGAGTAAAGTTTAATGCTACACCTAAGACATCGGAGATTGTACAGTCACCATTACACTATGATGTAATAGATCAGGATGATAAACCAGTTAATCTTAATATTTGTGTCTTATACATGAATGACAATGATGGTTATACATATTTTGATGATGGTACTAGGGTAGAGAGTAAGGCGAATAGATGTATAATATTTCCAAACAGATATAGACATGGTGGTACAACATGTACTAATGCTAATCGTAGAATCATAGGTAACTTTGTTTATTTGTAAGTATGAATTTATTTCCAACATTAGTAGAAGAATATGATCTCTCTACTCATCCAAATCTTAAAGACTTTACTGACCATATTAAAAAGAATGGTAAGAATAACCCACACTCATTAGCAGTTAATGGTGTTAGTTCTCATGGTGGTTGGGATCCATTACAGGATGAAGTTTCACACCCTATGTTATTTGCACTTCAAGATTGCCTAGATGATTATTGTAGGAAGTCTGGATATTGGGATGCTATGTTGAGTGGTTCGTGGTACAATATACTTCCTAAAGGTGGATTTACTCACAGACATAGACACGAGGGAAGTGTACTTAGTGGTGCATTTTATTGGGACTTGCCAGAAGGAGATCATGGTAACTTTTATTTAATCTCACCATTAACTCCATATAAAATGTGTGAGACACATTTAGCACAAACTCCATATACAAATTATGAACATGATGTTGCACTTAAGAATAATCATTTGATTATCTTTCCATCTTGGTTAGAACATGGTAGCAGAGTTAATAACACAGATCAAGATAGATTCACTCTTAGTTTTAATACTGTTCCATTTCCAACTGAATATATGGATGATAAGAGAAAAGAAAGAATAAGCACGAGTAAGAACTACAGATGATGGATGTATTTCCTATTTTGCCTACTCCTTTGGGTGTAATTGCATGTCCATTTCATAAAGACATAAAAACGCTAGTTTTAAAAGAACTCGCTGTGAAGTCTGGGTCACCCCATACAAATGAAAGTGGCGATTTTTTGTATCATTTAGATTACTATTCATTATTGCATGATGATAAGTTTAAAGAATTGAAAAGTTGGTGTGAAGAACAAGCAAAAATGTTTGTAAAAGATGTTATGGGGAAATATTTACAGAATGGAATGATTGTAACAGATAGTTGGATCAATGTTTGCGATAAGGGTGGAAAACAAGAAGCACATACTCATGTTAATTCTGTTATCACTGGAGTATATTATGTGAATTTAAATGATACTCATGCAAACACTTATTTTGTAAGTAGAGAGGCGATGGGATCAGTTGGAGGGATGTTTGCAACAGTTCCTAACATTTCCTTGCCATTTGAGACTAAGACCATGTATAATCAGGTTGGTGAAATGAAATGCAAGGAGGGCGACTTAGTTCTGTTTCCATCGCATGTACTTCATGGTTATAATACTAACCAAGGAAATGATCGGGTAACTGTTGCAATGAACATTATGCCTGAGACAGTATGTGGATGGGATTATGGATGGAATGTTCAACCATTAACAGAAGAACAGAAATTAGAACTTAACGAGAAGAGAAAGAGCAATCAAATCTTCCTACATCCTGATATGGAGTGAATTATGTTCAACTGGAGACTATGGACAACAACTAAAACTAATAGGAGGGTAAATGTTCCCTTTGAAAGTTTAAGTATTAACAGAGAAGATGCGTTAAGTGAAGCAAGGGCAAGATATGGTACAAGTGATGTTCATGTAATTCCAGAGAATAGACCTAATGTAGTAACACCTTTTGTTACAAGTATTGTTAGTTCAGAAACAGGTTGGATTATACTTGGTACTCTTTTGATAACACTCTTTTACCATTTATGGGCAGTGATTGTACCTTTTCTGTTGTGGTGGGGATTTAAGGTGTGGATAGGTGTCAATTGATTAAGTGGCACATAGTATTGTCACAACCCTAGAATATGGGTTATACTAATAAAGTAATCAAGAAAATGACTTATGACATCATTATCCACACTCACTGCTAAAGCAGAAATGAAAGTACGAGTATTAAGATGGACTAATGATCTCTGTGTTGCTCTTGAAGAACAGTATAGAGGTTATTCATTAAGATCTGCAATGAGATCTAATTCAAGAGAACCATCACCATACTTAGAGGAGAGAATCCAGAAGTTACAGGATGGTGAATCTAATATGGAATTTCACATCCAGAGTGGTAGGAAATATCATAAGATTGTACAGGTTGATGATGGTCGGGTTGGAAGTGTTCATGCTTTTGTTGATAAGGAGACTGGTGAAGTTTATAAACCTGCTTCTTGGAAATCACCTGCGAAACATGTTAGATATGACATGCGAATCATCAGACAACGTGATTCAATGCTTGCCAATTGTGACTGGGCAGGTGGTTATCTCTACTTAAGGTGATTGTATGCAGAAAGTAACAAAACACACAAGGGCAGGTAAAGAAGGGAAACCAATTACCTGCCCTATATGTAAAGTAACAAATCAAATATATCATTTTGATTGGACTTCAATTCAGTGTCCTTCATGTAAATCAAAGGTTGATAAGTATGATTGGTTACTTGTTGAAATGTACGCACCACCTCCTGGCAATTAATAATGAGAACAGTGACGATTAGTAGGCAGATAGGATCAGTTTTGGTCGTATCTGCCTATTTTATTGTATTGCATGTAAATGTATTTTATGGTACAATGTTACATGCAATAGCATGCTTATTAAGCATACCATTCTTTGTAAGAACTAAAGCATATGATGTAGTGGCAATGTTATCCTTTATGTTAATAGTATCCGCATCTAAATTCATACAACTTACACAATAAATAGATCAGTTAAAGATTAGTTATGGCATACGAAACACTTGCTTCCCCTGAAGCAAATCTAGACGCAAAATTACAAGGTATTGATAGTCTTCGCAAACAAGTGAAGGTATTATCACAAACTGTTGGTAATATGGATGAGAGAATATCATCTTTGGAAGGATTGTTAAATTCTGCTTTATTCAAACAACAAGAAGATATTAAAGCAGCATGGGCAGTAATCAATCAACTTGACGCATCAAATACTGCTGCATCTAAGTTTGATCTAGAAGGACAGGTAGCAGCACAACCAGGCGAACCACCAGTTGGATAAGTGTCACAACCCCACTTGCATTATTAGGTAACATCTGTTATATTAATAATGGAGAAACAAACAAGGGCAAGGATTTATTCCCCCTATTCAGTGGTCACCTCGGTGAATACTCCCTTAGTTTTGTTTCTCCTCACCTATATTCTTTGAAGTATATTATGGAAGATTTTGAGTTCCTACCTCACAATGATGATTCATGGGAAACATTAACAGAATCAAATGAAGAGGACTGGTTACCTACATCGGGTGTGAGAGAGAAATTTGATGCAGACACACTCAAACTACTCAACCAGTTCTGATAGTGTCACATAAACCCCCCACAAGGGGGTTTTTTATGCCATAATACAGGGGTACATACGACGAGACTCCATGAACGGTTGGGAAAACTACGAGACTTGGAACGCTTCTCTCTGGATTGGCAATGATGAGTTTTTGTACAACACCGCTAAGGCATGTGTCAAGTTTTGTCCCGAAGACGAGACCCCTTACGTCAAGTTCATCAGATGTATGTTGAACGGTGGAATGCCCACCACTGGCGACGGGGTTAAGTGGGACAATCCTACTATCAACCATGATGAAATGGTTGAGATGATGGACGAACTCTGAACTGTCCCCCAAACCCCCTACTAGGGGGTTTTTTAGTTTATAATTATTCTATTGATCGAAAGACTTAATGACTCTTAGAACACACCAAAAAGAAGTCATAGAGGTCATGCGACACACTAACAAGGGACAAATCATAGTCCCTACTGGTGGTGGAAAGACTCTATGTATGATAAAGGATGCAGAACGTATCCTATTTAATTTGGGATCTGGGAGTAACAAAACAATTGTAGTTGTTGCACCTCGCATCCTACTTGCAGAACAACTTTCTACTGAATTCTTGAAAGTTCTCAAGAATGTGTCTGTTTTGCATGTACATAGTGGAGAGACTAATCATCAATCTACTACAAAAGTTGAAGAGATATATTTCTGGAACAAAGGAACTAGAGGACATAAGTTAATCTTTACCACATATCATTCTCTTAGGAGAATAGTGGAGTCATACATTGATGTTGATACAATATACTTTGATGAGTCACATAACAGTGTTCAAAGAAACTTTATTGAACCAGTTCAGACTCTATCAGAGAAGTCAAATCGTTGTTACTTCTTTACTGCAACTCCTAAACATTCCCTCACTCCTAATAAAGTAGGGATGAACTTTGAACCGATATTTGGTAAAGAAATAGTACAAGTTCCTGCACCAAGACTTATCAATGAGGGGTATATTATACCACCTCAAGTTAAATCAATGAAGTATTCTGACCACATTGGTGATACTCATGTCAGGGATAATCAGATGTTAATTGATGTCTTGAAGACACAAGATAACATGGATAAAGTGTTAGTTACTGCGAAATCTACTAGAGATATTAGTAACTTACTCACACAAACTGACTTCCAACTTAAATGTCACGCATTGAAATATAATGTACTGTGGATAACATCTAAGTATGGTGCAATCATCAACGGAGTTAAAGTTTCTAGGGATAAGTTCTTCAAGATTATGAATGAATGGGGTGCAAATCCTGATAAGAAGTTTATCATGTTTCACCACTCAATTCTCTCTGAAGGTATTAGTGTCAGTGGATTAACTGCATGTATTCTTATGAGAAACCTTGACTATATTACCATGACCCAAACTATAGGTCGTGTAATTAGACTACATAAAGAGGACATCAAGAACATTGATAGTGGTAACTTAAAACCATGTGATTTCGATAATTATAAGAAACCATTTGGTAAAATGTTCGTACCAGTGTATAATAACGTTGGTATAAGTACAGAGAGAAGGTTACAAACTGTCGTTAATACTATCTTTGATAAAGGAGAACCAGTAGTAAGTCAAGTTAGAAAATGACGGTTAAGAAACTGTCACATAACATTTCCATTGTACTGAATCTGTGTTAATGTATATACAGTGTCAGGTTCATTGATGACAGTTAAGACTAAAACCAAACGAGTTTGCGTGACTCCACTAACAAATAGTGCAGAGGATCGTTTTACAAACATGATGGATAAATTCCATACATGTACTGTCATAAATGAACAGATTAAGGATGGTATTAAATATATCAACCTCAAAGCATTAACAAGGGAATACTATTTTTGGGTTCCCGTTAATGGTAATGAACACTGGAAGGTAGAGTGAATGGATAACAACAATTCAAGTGTAATCTGGTTTGCCTCATTAACAATGATTGCAATAGTATTGACAGTATTTGTTAATGTAGGTAACAGTGATTACAATGGTTCTTCTTACACTAAGCAAGAAACTTACTTTAAATTACAACAACGTCCATCCAAACTTATTCAGTAACATGAAACAAATTGACAAGATTCGTGACAATTGCATTAACAATGTGGAGACACAATATGCACAGCGAATGGAAGAATTAGTTAATGAATTGAGACTAGAAGATGCTGAAGCAATACTGTCAGAAATGACAGTTGATGAGGAACAACAACCTCATTGGTTCTTTATGGATGATATTACTGACTGGAAGATTGATGACCTAAGTAACATTATATGGGAGGAAATAGAGTAATGTGAATAGAGATGATAAACGGACTCAAAAAGATTTAGAGTCTATGGTTTATCCACTCAAACGACACTTGAAGTACCTTAGACAGTTGAAGAAAGAATTAAAGACTGGTAGAAAGACACCATTAAGAAAAAAAGATAGGATACAGAGGAAAAAGAAATGAATCAAATTTCACTTGCACCTATATTTCAAATCAACATTTTTAAGTATAGTATAACAAATTGGGAGGAAAAGAAACCCAAATTGTTGTCACTACTTGACTTTTCTGATGATGGTGTGTTACAATCTGGAGATACAGTTCATACTGATTTCTATACTGAAAAGGGCAATCCTAGTTACTTTGAAGACTGGATAGACATCCTTAAAGATGATTTTAATGACATCTTTAATCAAGGTGATATATTAGTTCCACCTCCAATGGGTTATGATTCAGAAGAGAGAAAACATTTACTATGTACTCCTAAAGAATCACCTTGGCAATTATGGTCACAAAGTTATGATAATGGGCACTATCATGGTGCTCATAATCATGGAGTAGGAAATGTGTCATGTTGTTTGTATCTTGAATTTGATCCAAACTATCATTTAGGCGCTAAATTCTACTCACCTTATGTTGATCCTTGGACTGGATTTTATTCAGATGCAACACCTCAAGTTGAGGAGGGAGATATACTTATGTTCCCTTCTATGTTATTACATGAGGCACCAAATAATCAATCAGAGGTGAGAAGAACTATTATGGCATTTAACATTCCATTGAAGTAATGTACCAACTTAATTTAAAACTAACCAACCAACAATACAACCTCTTGAGTGAAGCACTGTTCTTCTATTCTGAAGAGAAAGATGAAGCAAACGTTGATGCAGTTGAGGAACTACAAGATTGTTTTGATCGGGGAAGTAAGAAAGTACAGACTAACAAAAGAAAAGGAACACAACAGGTTAAGTGAGACACTTGACAAAGTGTCACAAGACCGCTTGATTTTTGGGTGATTCTGTGTCATACTATAAGTATGAAAAACAAACACCTCGAACATCCTGAAGATTCAATCCTTAATAAGGGTAGAGATGGTGCTCACACTATCATCCAATTCCTTAGAGAGAAGAGTAGCGAACTGTCAGTAAAGTATGACGGTGCTCCTGCTGTTGTTTGGGGTATAAATCCAGAGAATAATAAGTTTTTTGTAGGAACGAAGAGTGTATTTAATAAGGTAAAGATTAAGGTCAATTATACACACTATGACATTGAAGTTAATCATGGGGATACACCTGCGGTTGCATCAATCCTTCATCTATGTTATGAGAAACTACCTAGGATTAAGGGAGTTTATCAAGGTGATTTCATAGGATTTGGTGGTGGTAATGAATACACACCCAACACAATTACCTATAAGTTTGATAAGAATGTAGATGAAGATATAGTTTTTGCTGCACATACTAAGTACGTTGGTAATACTTTGCAGTCAATGATTGCAGAGTTTAACTATAAAGATGCGAGGGCAGAAGAGGTTAAGTTTCTATCAACAAATGCGAATATAGTTTATACACCATTCACTGTTGATTTGTTACTTGGACTTGCTCAAACTGCAATCAGATTTGTTAAGTTCCCTGATAAGAAAGAAGGTGAAGTTATCAAGACTATTGTTAATAAGTTCATCAGGGAACAGAGAGAATTGAATCCAAATGATCTTGCAAAAGAGACAGGATGTCATGCAAATCTCTTCCATCTATATAATTTTATCAGAGAGATTAAACTCTTATTGATGACAGGAATTGGAACAGATGAAGAGGTTGAATGTTACATTGGTGATGATAAATGCACCCATGAAGGTTATGTTATGACTAATAAGTATGGAACTTATAAGTTAGTTAATCGCAAACAATTCTCTTATGCAAACTTTACTATAAGACAGAATTGGAAACGTTAGATCATGTGACACTTTGATTAGTGTCCATATTTCTCCCCAAACCATTCAAACTCGTGTATTATAAGAGAGTGGTCAGGGGTTATACATCCAACACTGGTTAGGAAACACCCGCCACCTCCCATTCATTAACAATCAATGGCATTATCTGAATCTACTCTTGCTCAACTTGCTGATGTACTTGTACCAGAAGTTATAGCATACATAGAGGATGATTTTCCTCGTCTAAATGAGTTTTTGATGGAAGTAATTGGTGACGCAATTTGTGACAAATTGGGTAACAAAAGACCTGACGGAACTTGTCAATTAGATGGTGAGATGTCAATGGATCTAGTTGTAGCAATTGCAGAACGAATTGCACTCAGACCTGTTAATAATCTCATGGAATCTGATCCTGCAAATCTATAATTAAATAGACCAATTAGTCCTATCATATGACTTTAAACTGGGTAATTCACCTTGCTTATTTTATTACAATGTCCTTGCAAAACGCTCCTGAAACAGCACAAGAAGACCTTCTATATTCACTAGAAGAAGCACAATCTGGTGCAGAACTTCTTGACGCAATTGATGCTTATGTGGAGGGTAATTCATAAGATAGAGTAACACATAGGGGTTGCAATCTAGTCTGACTTAGAAGCAGACACATGACGATTGTGTAAAATAACTAAGGAACTTCCCCTCCTTTTTTCACTTACTAATTGGAGCAAACATGGGTACAAGATCACGAATTGGATTACAATTAAATGGAGGAATTGTCTCTGTTTATTGTCACTGGGATGGTTATCCTCAGTACAATGGTGTTATTTTGGAACACTTATATAATGACAAAGATTCAATTAGTGAGTTAATCGATGGTGGTGATATATCATCACTCCTGACAGATAGTGACTGGAATTTGAAACAAATTGATGGGAAACCTCGTCCCTTATATTATAGTGAGAGAAGCGAAGATAGTCCTCCTGAGTTAGATTATTCTATCACAGAGTTCTATGAAAGATGTGATAATTGTGGTGCAGAATATGGTTACATTTGGTATAATGGAGATTGGATATGTTACGATGTTTATAACAATGTAGGATTGATTAAAGACATCCCAGATGTTAGTGTAGAGGAATTTGAACGAGATTACTTGTCACCCGTACCAGTCAAATAAGTGTCACAAGGGAGGTTCAAACCTCCCTTTTTTTATGGTATAATTTAAAAGTACCAACAAAAGGAGACTAATGCAAACTTCTTTCATTTCAAAATCAAAGGAAGAGTTACAACGTAGAAGAGAATTAACTGATGATCTTATGTTTGTAGTGAAGGAAGATAGGTCTGTATTAGAGCAAATTTTGGATGACTATGTTTATCGCCTAAGTGATACTGAAGTGAAAGAATATGAAGTATTAGTAGGATCAATCTTAGGAGATGAGGTATAAACAATGATTAAAGATGTAACAAACGATCCTACACAGTGGAAGAGATTTTGGGAGTCCGATGATGGAGTTTATCATGGAATTGCCAATCCCAATGCTACAAATAGTGAGTTAGATGCAAAGGTTATTATTACACCTGACAGTGTAACTTTGACCCCTAAATTCACTAAATCAGAAGTAGATCTTATTATATGGTCATTAGAACAGAATCACAGAGAGTTTGATAAGAAAGAAGATGAAGAATATGGTAGTATTTTACTCAAACTAGAACAACTTTCGGAGGAAAACTAATGCAAACTGCAACCAAATCACTTGAACAATGGTTATCTGAATGTCCAAACGATTATGCTTTTATGTGTAGATTTATTGATGTAAAAGCAGACGTATTAAATGTTGCTGAGTGTGAAGAAGTTGTTCTCACTGATGAACAATTAGACAATGTAATTGATCGTTTTACAGGTTCAGATTGGTCATATAATAATGACATAATAAGTGATTTAATTGACGATGAATTGAGGAAAGAAGAATGACACCAATGATTGAACATGTTCATAATCATCCAACGATGACATCTATCGGTTCTGAGTATGTTATTAGTGATGGTAATATTTACAGAAAATATAGAAATGGTCTGGATACATATGTATTTTGGAAGAAGTTAGAAGAGAATAATGAAGATGTAAGTGATACTTACTTCAATCATTATATGGAGGTTAATTAACAATGAAAGGGTCAATTAACTTAACAGCGAGGGAGTGTGATTTCCTCATTGATATATTACAGAAACGTGCGTATGATGTAAGAGAAGATTTATACTCAGTACAACAATCTTCCATTATTAAAAAGTTAGGTTATCTTGCAGATGCAGATGACAGTATCACTTATCAGGTACGATAATGAAATGGTCACTAACAATTAGTTTCAACTATGATGAAACTTATAATAGGGAATATGACACCTTTGATGAAGCAAAGACTGCAGCATATGCTTGGTCTAATGATAACGAAGGTTGCCCAATTTACCTATGGAAACTAACAACTGGAAACCCTATTAAATGGATGGAAGTATCAGCATGAACTATTTTACACTCAACTTAAATGAGGATGAGTACCAATTATTAGAGGACATTCTTGTTACTAACTTTGTAACATCTTTACAGGATGGTGATACTGAAGTATTGCAATCCTTATGCAATAAGTTACCATCATTTAAGTACAGAACCGACTTCCTGTAGTACAGTTCGCAAAGTGTCCATTTTTGGTTGTATTCCCTTTGAAATCATGTATAATATAAGAGTAGAGGCAAGGGTGACGTTAATTAATCGTCTTTAAATCGAACCTCTCTACACTTATTCACTCTACTAAATGTAACTTATGCCAAGTGCAACTACCACGAAGAAAACAACAACTCCTCGTAAAAGACGCACCCGTAAAGTAACAACAACCTCTATGAATCCTTCACCTCAACTAAATAAGACAATTGCAAAAGTTGTTATGGAAGATAACAAAGTAGAGACAAATGTACGTCCTGCAAATCCTAATCTTTCTTTGAAAGATTATCAGGACGATATAAAGATTAGATGGAACATTCACCAGTGGGAAACACAAGAACTCTGGAAAGATGTCGTTAAAGGTTACAACAATTCTAAACCATTTGTTGTTCAATCTGTTAATTATGTCAAAGATTCTTACAAACGTGCGTTCAACTAAACCACTTGAATAACTGTCACAAGACCACCCCATGAGGGTGGTTTTTTATGTTATGATGTACTTGTACATCAAAAGGATTCATTCAAATGAAAACAACTGTTCAAGATTATTCTTTCGACCAGAGAGAAACAATCAAATCATTTTTTACTAATGACGAGTGGGAAACCATCTCATGTGCGTTAGAGGATTACATCAATTATGATGATCCAAATGCACACCCTAGTGAGTTACTTGGGGGTCGTAGTGTGTCAGATAGAGTTAATTCAATTGATTCAAAGATTGAGTCACTTTATCAACTAACAAAGTCAGGAACCTACTCATTGTAGGTTCTTTTTATGTCCTTTTATAACATTTAATCATGTCAGATCAGATTCCTGAGTATCTACAAAAGGATGCACTTGAAGTTAAAGAAGTTGTAGAAGACGCAGTAGAATATATTTGCAGAGAGAATCAATTAAGTGGTGAAATGGTATGGTCAATGATTAACGGACTAAGTGAAGCACACCTCAATCAATTCCCAAATCCAAATGACAACTAATTCCAACAATCGTCCCTCTAAAGTAACAGCAACTGTAGAGGTGATAGGTGATAAGAATCACCCATACAATCATGTTATTCAATTTGAGAATAACAGAAACTATGTGTATCCACCACATAGAACACTAAAGAACTATTAAGGAGGACAATCATCATGTTTCAAAGTGAAACTTTCGGAAGACATTTCTGGGTTGATGATGAATATGAATTCAGAAGTTGTCCATCATTTGTAGATAATACAGGTGATTTTAACAATGAGGATTATGTTAAAGAGTGGGACGGATTGCAAGATCTAAATGTATCTCACCTATTAGACATTTACAAGACGGAATTACTTAACAAAGTTAATTACGCAGGTTCATTATCACATAGAGGTCAGTAATCATGCCAAATACAGTAACACTTACTAACATACAATGACCCCAAATGGTAAAACTGTGTGACACTAATTTAAGTGTCTATATATTCCCCATTTGTCCCCTAAATGATGTATTATTAAAGAGTGGAGGAATTCCACAGTCATTTTATTTCTTACTAAATGTCTGCAACTTTCAAATGTGGTGAAGATCGTTACACCGTAACAATCAAAAAAGAATCACAAACTGATAAGAACTTTACACAATTGTCTAAGGAAGTTTATGAACAACTCATCAATCCTTCTGAAGATGTTAAAGAGTATTTCTTATCTAATTAGTCCTTTATTTAAACACATTAACCATGAATGATCTTCCTGATTTCATTGAATATGTCTGGAGTTTCTATAACTCAGACGATGGATTATACCCTATTGAAGGTATAACAAAGGAAATGATATTGACGGTTAGTTGGTTATATTTACAGATGTGTTGTTATCCATCTTTTCCACATTATACGTGGGGTGATGGTGATAGTTTAGACAGGGAAAATGTAAGAGATATTATACTTGAAAAATACAATCTATCATGGAGTAAGTGATGCAAATACAAGACAAATCAGGTAATCTCGTTATTGATTACTATCCAACAAAATCAATCTTAAATAACAAACCAATTCCCGATAATAACCTAAAGGTTGTTACACTTAATGGACGTACTCAATATAAAGTTATCCTTAACGATTACGCACTTGGAAGTGATATTATAGAGAAGAACGATTCAGGTGATTATATAATAACCGATAACACTAAATCACCCTATCAATTTGTTAATCAGAGAGGTCTCTAAATGTCAGTTTTACACCACGAATCACTCCTAGAAACTATCTACGAAGAAGTTCTTGATGAATACTTTCCACAGTATGATGAGGAACAATGTGAATCAATTGCAAGACAAAGATTCGAGGATTCTTTACAATGAGTACAACCAAATCGTCCTCTACCGAGTATAAGGAATACGAGGTAACATTGACCATTAAGTGTCATCAACACCCCCGTAAATGGATCCCAGACGTTGTTAATGAGTGTTTAATTATGGATGAGAAGTTGTTAGATTGGGATTGCAATTTGATTGAACAAAGTGATAACGAGGAGAACCCATTTTCATGGTAATTCTTTATAATTATCTCCTTCTATTTGTCTCTCATTGTGTGAGTCTCTCCGAGACGAACGCCGCAGATTTTTTAACACTCACAAGACACAATCGTTCTCCATAAGTATTAACCAACCAGTGATATTAACACAAGTTCGTTATAATACTTGACATATCAATATCACTCCTATATAATAACAATAGTTCTTCTATTTTCTCCCTTCCATGTCCGTTCAAACACCGCATGTTACACGTTATAGAGTTACTTTAGATTTCACAGTTAATGATAAGAACTGTGTGCAACCAAGTAACTGGAATTGGAAAGAATTGCTACAACTGAAAGATAACGAAAAGGTAAAAGAGGTTTATGTCGAAAACCTCGGACAAATTGCATCTAGACGTAACAACAGAGGACGGAAGAATGACAGGAAATAGTATTACTTTGCTCAATGCAATTAGACCGTCTTCTGTAACACGTTTCGTTAAACATGTTCAAGAGGATAGTGTTACTTTCTTTAACAGATTGTATGATCCTGATGATAACTTTCGTGAAGTAGAATACGAGGAGTATGAGATAGAATTTGAACTAAGTTATGATATTTGAGTATTACATACCGTTGAACATTACTAACGTAATATACAACTTTTCCACAACACTTTTCCACAGGTAACTATTATTATGCAAGAGACAATCAATTCATTGAATGCTACACTTAAGGGAGGTACTTTCTCTAAGGAAGAGTTATCTTTGTTAAAACTGTTAGTGTTAGAGAACTTACAAAAGTATGATGATTTAAATGTATCCGAGAGTGGTAATATCTACTCTATGTTACAACAACTGATAGGGAAGATTAATTACATTCAGAGGGACAATGTATGATGGCAATGTTACTAGGAATGGATGCAGTTGTCCTTGCTTCAGTGATACTCGGAATAGGAGTATTAGTTACACAAGTTATACACAATTAACACATAGTTTTCCACAGATTTGTATTACTTTGTGGAAAAAGTGTTGTTTTTAGTGTATTAAATAAAAGGTTAAATAAACGTACTTGTGTGATATATTGCTTTCGTGATTAACGTTGAATAAAGGTAGCGAATTATAGTGATCTTGGGCAGCAGTCTATCACGAATCCTCGGAAATGTCAAGGAAGTTCATATAATGTCACGAAACCCAATCATAAGGATCTGAGTGTTACAAACTACTTGACAATCCTCCGAAACTCCTGTATACTTAACTCTGTAAGGGTTTATAAAGCATAGTAACACACTTTGAGTCTTATGTAAAGCAATAAAGGACAGTTAAGGAACTGGCATAGTGTTCTCCCATTAGACAGCGATTTGCTGTATAATTAAAGAGTACTAAACAAAGGATCATTTCTAAATGAAACTAACACCAATCGCTTCTAATCAGAACGTAGTTACTGTTAACAATGGAACAGAAGTCTTCTTTTCTTATAGTACGCCAGTTGCGGCATTCGTTCCTAGTCGTGGTTACCTTCGTACAGAAGTTAAGTACAGTGTAACAACTAGTCGTCATATTAATAAGTGGGTAGGTGAAGCAAACTGTGAGACAATTACACAAGATGAGATTAACAATCTAGTCGACTGATTCGTCCTCACTAACTAACACAAACCTCTTCTTTATTATGATCGACATTGCTAACCTAACTCGTCTAGACTTAGAGATCTTAGATACACAACAAAAGATCAAATATGTCAGACTACCTGTTAGAAACCCTCGCAAGTCTGAACTCTGGTTAACACAAACTAAAGGGATCAGAACTAACACAAATAGGGGGAAGATTAACACCAAGTCCGCTACACTTATCTAATACAATCAAGAGGAGAGTTGTTGACACTCTCCTTTTTTTATGTTATGATGTTAATGTAAGCATAAGCAAGGTAATCATGCACTAGGTTAGAGCAGCGAATCTCGCAGTGATTTGTGATGTTATGTTAAGCGTTGTGATGTGCGATGGTGGCTTAAAAACCGCTAACTACCCTAACCTACAACGAACCGAAATCGAGAGCTATATATTAAACGAATTCAAAATATTTTTCAGGTATAAAAATGGCCACCAAGATTGAAATAGAATGGCAAGATCAGTTTGGTCATTGGAAGCATCTAGTGACTAAACATAATGAGAGAGATGCATTTAGATCTGCACAAGCAAGGGCGCACAGTACAGGTAAGAGGCATAGG
>Ga0098044_1000045_pt1 | contig 68684 bp, 71 predicted proteins | sample 10_taG_FD_75053 | JGI IMG/M metagenome (GOLD analysis project Ga0098044, IMG submission 75053) | Marine viral communities from the Subarctic Pacific Ocean - 10_ETSP_OMZ_AT15264 metaG | ecosystem: Environmental > Aquatic > Marine > Oceanic | place: Pacific Ocean | collected 2015-01-16 | reverse complement strand
TTTCACCATCATGATCGACATTATCTACAAGAAGAAACTACCACAAATCTGGATTGAAGATGACAAGTTTGTTATTGAATCACCTTCATTCAGATATGTGATTGATGATGACTTAAAACTCTTGTTTAAGTTATGCAGACGATTCAAGTCCGATGCAATCAAACAAACCTATGCTACATCATGACGGTTGACTAGGACCTCCTTTTTTCTGTACTCACTCCACACCATGAAGACTAAAAGCAAACTGATTTGCGTTGAACCTAAGACCGATGATGCTAAGGACAGATTCAATAGTGTCATGCATAACCTGCACTCTTGCCGGGTTGACAGCGAAGACTCTGTTCATTTCTACCTATCATCGATCAGCGGTCGGTACAATTTCCAGATGAAAAAACTAGACGATCCGAACTGGGAAATCGTCAAATAGTAGACAGTTCTTAAACTGGTACACATTTGCCCAGAAGGGGGCATAACCATGTATATTAAGGACATGAGGGGGTCACGGACCCTCCGACACCTCCGACCCCCTTCACTACTATGCGCCACATTCGCAAGTTTAAAGGTCACTGGTCCATCTGCTACAGACAATTCAAGACGGGTCGTTTCGACCTCTCACGCCTTGAAACCGTTCTGACTGGACCACCAGCAACAGCATTCAAACCTGACCCCATGTAACGTATTGTTACAGATCTGGGGTCAACCGACCTAAACGGGTCAAAACCGTGTATATTAGGTCATGGGAGGGAAAGTCCCCAAAAGGGGTTGTCCCAGCAAGTCGCTTTCGTGGTAACACGTCGCTCCCATCCAATTTTCAATTCACTTTTCGTTTTATGACAGTTCAGGACCTAACAGCGATTAAAGAGTTTTTCACTGAAAAGGAGTGGGACACCATTTATGATGCTGTAACACAAGAAGGTTATTGCGCTGACACTGATGAGGTTACCGAAGACACCAATTCAGTTCTACGTAAGATCTCAAGACTTTTCGAAGGGGATTAACCCCCCCTTCTTTTTTTGTCCCTTATCTTTTCAACAATGAAACTACAAAAAGGAACCACAGTTGTTGATTACTATCCGTTAAAATCTTTCATTTCGCATCAAATTGAGGAAGGTTATTTCGTTAAGATTGTTACTGAGAATGGCAAGACTGCTGAACGCCAAGTATGGGATAAGAACAGTAAAAACGAGCAGGTTGATGAATATATGAAGAAATCTTTTGAAGTTGTTGGAAATAATGATTTACCACAATATGCTAACCCAAATCAAACAGGAGAACAAATTTCATGAAAACACCCGCAGAAGTAGCGCAAGCAGTACATGATCTTTATGTACGCCGTGAATTGTGCCAAGATCTTGAATATTTGGTTAGGGAAGATAGTTCAATTAGAGAGGAAATAATTGATGAATATGTGTATATGTTAGATGATAAACGGTTTGAAGAATTACAAGAGTATGCTAGAAAAGAATTGAAGGGTGATTTATGACTACATCATCACTTGAAAACATCCAAGATCTTGACAAACAATTGCTCGAGATCAATCCTAATCTCACAACACAAGTAACAGCGGGTATTCCGCCATTATCTGTTATTGTGAACCGATGGACTAGGATGCTACGTGATGCCCTAGAGTCATCATATGATGACCAATTTCCAGACAGAAAAGGGCAGAAGAGGTTCACGATTGAAGAGGGTCGCAAATACTATAAGATCGAGGAACTGGAAGGCGGTGTTCATGCCTTCGTAGATAAGAACACTGGCGAGGTCTATAAACCTGCCAGTTACAAGTCACCTGCCAAGGGTGTGCGGTATGATCTACGGTCTATTGAAGACCGTGAGAGATGCCTGAGCAATGCTGATTGGGCAGGCGGTTATCTTTATCTAAGGTAACAGATTGTTACAGGAATGACCCAAACGGATCAAAATCCTGTATATTAGATAAGTCCTGAGCACGACTCTAAACTACTCTATTTTCCATGTTACTAAACCGATTCACCATGACCACTGCATTAAATGATCTTCTTGTTTCCCTTGAAGAGTCAACAACAGGTGCCGAACTCCTAGAGTTCATTGACGCATATGTAGAAGGATCAGTTAACGAAGTAGAATAATACACGATATAGGGTAGAAGGTAGATGGGTTGGATATTCTTCATAATTTGTTGCACTTTCCTAGGTTTGATGTTTACGCTCGCGTTTCCTCACCTAGGATGAGTGTTACGTATTGTTACAGATCGGAGGTCAAACGGTCCGAAGCAGGTCATAAGACAGTATAATAAGAGAGTACAAACGCATTTTACCTACATGCGCAAGATTGAAACCCAAATGAACCGCGCCATCAGATCCCGTCAGGACTGGAGGAAGGACAACACAAGGGTTGAGATCAGTGAAGACAACAAAGCATTTGTTTATCTTCACAACCACCTGATTGCCGTTATTGACGATCAGGTTCAAATTTTCGACGGTGGTTGGCAAACAAACACAACCAAATCACGTTTGAATGCCATCATCGCCGAATTCATTATGCCTGCTGCAGGCGTATTTCAAAAAAACTGGAATTGGTTCTATAAGAGAAGTCTTGACTTCTCAGACATCATTCCATTTGAGTCCGGTATGGTTCTAAGTTGACCATACTCTTTACTTTGTTTATTCTCAAGGGAAGGGGTTCATAGTCCTTCCCTTTTTTTTCTCTCTTTTTGCCCCTATGCATGATTCAACACTAGACCTATTCATTGAGCATGAGATGTCCAAAAAGGATTTGGGTGACCGTGTGCTAGAGGAAGTTGCCTCAAAGTATGAAGTCACTGTAGATTACCTATTGGAAGAATTCTGCCTCGATGACGAAAGCATCAGAGACTTGATTTCTGAGGCATTATGACCTATTATGTTGTCAGGGGACGCTATGAGGACTATAAGGGACGGTCACACAGGTTTGAAGTCGAATCAGACACCAATGACCGTAACTACATAGAAGACCTCATAGAGGAACGTTACCCTGCTGAACGCATTTTCTTGCAAGGTGTTTATCAACAGTAATGCCACCTGATTTTCCACATGACCCACCGCCTGGATACTCTTATGAAACGCAATTATTCCGCACTAATGTGCTTAGTATTTGGTTACGGAGTCATAGCACTTACGTGTATAACGGGGGTAATACTGTGGCAACAATCTGGGGATTCTATGATATCAACACCAAAAAGTACTTTGCGCCTATTAACTCCACCAGGAAGGGAAATTCGATAGATGTAAATAATACTACAGCGTATTCATCTATGCAAATTGAATTAACCCCATTGGAGAAATGTTTTCTATGAGAGAGGAACAAATGCAACATTCAATTGATCTCATTGAGCAAAATTATGTTGAGAGATTAACAGAGTTAGTAGAACATGAAGAATATGGCGATGCACATTCATTATTTGAAGAATTCGTCATTGATGGTGATGAACCAGATAAATATCTATTTGTAAAGATCAAAAGCGGAGAAATAGTCGATGAGAGTTGATACATTCGAGGAACAATGTGAACTAGGTAGAGTCTGGGTTTATCAGACTGAAAATTTAGATATACCAATTAGGGGATTTCTAATTGCTCCAACATTGCGATTAGCGACATATTTGGCGCAAGAATTAATTGGTGATGATACAATAGAAGTATCAGTATTCACTCGCCCATTGACTCACGATCAATATTTAAGTTTTGCTAAATTAAATGATTTGCGAGAACAATTACCAGCAGAAACATTAGGAGAAATGGGTATTACTAATGAGTAAATGTTATTCAGTATTTGATTTTACTTTACCCATTCATGAATTTAGGTTAGATGATTGGGAAGAGAAAAAGAAATATATTATGGAATTACTTCCTAGTGATAAAGAATGTAAACCAGTAGAATTTGATTTAACAACAGAGACAATAAACACTAATTACTGGAGTAAGGATGCATATGCACCCAAATACGAAAGTTTGCCTGAGTTATTTCGCCCAGAATTAGATGAATTAATGAAACGTGAATGTTGTGAAGGATGGTATACACAAGGATTGCCATGGTATGAGATAGCGGATAAGGGTCAATATCATGGAATGCATACACATGGCACAACAGGATTTGTGGCAGTATGTTATGTAAATTATGATAAATATGAACACGACCCTATTAATTTTATAGCACCCTTTCACGATCCAGTATCAGGCGGACAATTAAGTTATACGCCAAACTTAGAAGAAGGGATGTTAATATTTTTCCCAGCATTGCTCATACATGCGACAACACCAAATCGCTCAAATGAGAGAAGAATATGTATAAGTTTTAATGTAGAACTAACAGGTAATCGTAAAGTCAGTTACACGCCTAAGGAACAAAAAGAACACATTGAAGGACATTAAAGCAGCAAAAAAGATCATCAAACGAGCGAAGAAACATCCAAATTGGTATACAGAGAGTGATATCAAGTATGCAAAGATGGTCAAGAAACGTATTAAGAAAGAAAAACACGAACTTGACAATAATCCGTCAACAGATTAGACTTACTAAAGTTAACGCAAACCAAAGTGAATTATCTTGATTTCAATGATGATCCAAATGATTCTTTGCCTAGAAGAGAACAACTAAAGGAAATTATCGGTGATTATCTATCACATAGTACTGCTACAGTTTTTTATAATGATCTAAAGGAAGAAACTGCTAATTGGGTAGCATATCATGAAAAGAATAAAAAGAAAGCATCAACAATGCTAGAAATGATTGATGGATATGATGTAGATTTACATAACCCAAATTTTGACATTGTTGATGATAGTTCTTATGGATTAGGTATATCAACAGATCATATTGCAATTAATTTAGATAACGCTATTACAGAGGAAAATGAAACAAACTGAATCATATGAACAACTTCTTGAAAGATTTTATAAAAGAACAACTCAATTAGAAGATAGACTAGAAGAATTAGAAGATGATTATCAAGAGTATATGAAATTGGATAGAGATCTTGATAGGTTAAAAGGATCAATTCAAACAGTAGAATATCTCTGTTATGGAAAAATGCCTCAAGATGGTAATCATGGAGGCATGGCAGATCATAAACCAATTGAACAGGAATCTTACGATAATTCAACATTCGATGAAATGAACGACCCCTACGGAGGACATTAGTCATGAAAGATAAGAGACTACGTGAATACGTACATACGAAATATGATTACTATTGTTCGCTCGGTAGAAATAAGAATTTCCTCTCTGATAGAGAATGTAATGAACAAGAAGTAGGGTTCAAATTATATACTGAATTGCTTGAATTTATGGATAATTTAGATATACTCGCTGAGACAAAATGCCCCAAAGTAGAACATATTTACAAGAAAATTAAAGAAACGTAGTTATACCTAAATCATTTATTAATGCTTTAATTAATATAACAGCGTGTTGTATAGTTTTCCACAGGGGTGTTAATAAGTGGGGTAATTATGTGGAATTTGAGCATAAATATATGGCAAACAAATGTACTAAAAAGATCTGTTAATCCTCCAGAGATAAAGTGCTCAAATAGGGTGTTAATCCTTGGAGTTGTTGTGATCTTGGCGCGCATTCTATCATGACTTTCCTTATAAGTCAAATCCGCGATTATATTTTGTAACATATAAGTACTTGACAAAACAGTTGTTAACAACTATGATACAAAAGTCTTCTGGAGGTTCTTTTCATGTACGTCACACAACAAAAGTATAGAATTACGCTAGATCTTGATGTAATTGGTGATATAAACCCACGAGAAATTGACTGGTACAAAGTATTATCTCTAGAAGAATTTGACAAGGTAAATGTAGCAGTAGAAGACTTTAATACTGATGAGATTTATTACATTTAACGCTTGACAATCCTGTGGAAAAAGTATATAATTAACTCATAAGATTGCGAGGGGTAAGAGAAGAGTTTTTATGTACTAGCGCAGTCCATGCTGTGGAAAAAAAGTTTTCCACAGGGTATCAGTATATACGCTATAGGGCAGTGCTGTGGAAAACTTGCAGCACTTCTCTTATGGTGAGAACTGTGGCATAAAAATTATGCTCCTAGAGGGTGTAAAGAATTGCAACCAACAAATACACCCTCACATAAAAAAAGCACCCTCGAGGGTGCTTGTGACAGTTCGAAGATCGTCTAGACGCTCTGTAACTGTCTCTTGATTTGCTTGCCTACGCGATCGCGGGTGTGATATGGTATGGTGACCAGTTTGATGGCATTTTCATGTTTGAAAATGTGGTGCTTGCTACCATGACGGGCAAGCACCCAACCCAACGACCTAGCAAATTTGGTAAGTTGCTTACTGGTCATAACTCAACCATCATCTCAACCATTTCATCATGGTTGATAGTAGGATCATCCCACTTAACCCCGTCGCCAGTGATGGGCATTCCACCGTTCGTCATGCATCTGATGAACTTGACGTATGGGGTCTCGTCTTCGGGACAAAACTTGACGCATGCCTTAGCGGTGTTGTACAAAAACTCGTCGTTGCCAATCCAAAGAGAAGCGTTCCAAGTTTCGTAGTTTTCCCAACCGTTCATGGAGTCTTGTCGTGTGTACCCCTGTATTATACACGCAAAAAACCCCCTTGTGGGGTGCTAGGGGACAGTTCGCAAAGTGCACACTCTTTCATGCCATGGGTCTGCCCGGGGGGTATAATAGGAGGGTAGTCAAGAGAAATTCCTCATGGATTTTTCAAACGTCTCCCGCTCCGACCTCCAGCGAGCAGACGCACGTGGCGAGATCAAGTACACCGTGCTTCCCGCCTCGAAACCCCGCCGGTCAGACCTCATTATGAGCATGACCAAAGGACTCAGGACCAACACGAACAGACAAGGCAGAGAGCATCCCCATGCGACCCGCCTGACCTGAGCACCCCTCTCCCTCTGCCCCTCCATGGTAGAGGGTTTTTATGTATTTTGTATTAATTATTAAGAGTTATAACATATGAGCAGTGCGCCGGGGGTGTTACGGTATATGACGATTCGCGATACGATAAGTAAAACCGCTCACTACCCTAACCTACAACGAACCAAAAGCGCGAGAGAAATATATTGAAATAAAAAAAATTGCCAGGGCCGAGAATCATATATAAGATCAGTTGGAATCTTACTATGTTTGATGAGTTGGAGATTGAATATAATGAAAAGACCGACGAGTATTATATAAGATTAAGCGAAGAAATGTTGGAAGATCTTTTTTGGGAAGAAGGAGATATGTTAGAATGGCAGATAAAGAATGATGGATTAGTTATTCATAAACTGTAAAAAAATTTTCGTAGGAAAAAATGATTAAGAGTCCTGAAATAAACTTCCATGTATATCATAACAATAATGTATTATATTGTAATCTTAATTACGAAGAACTAGAGAAAAAAATCGCGAAGAAAAAAATACGCCCAGACCTCCATGAAATATTAGTAGTAACATCCCTACCAACAGATGAAGATCATAGTTGTTGACGGTTAATATATAATGGGTTAAAATGTATTGATTAGAGCATTTATTTTATGGCTAAAGGATTTACAGTTAAAGCGAAATCTCCTGTTAAGAAAAAAGAAGAACAGTGGGATATCCCAGCTATTAAAGAAAGGATGAGAGGTAAGAGTATCATCTTCTGTTTACCAGGAAGGGGATGTTCTTATATTTTCTTGAAGAATTTTGTACAACTCTGTTTTGATATGGTTCAGAACGGAATGAGTATTCAAATCAGTCAAGATTATTCATCAATGGTAAACTTTGCCAGGTGTAAAGTACTTGGTGCAAATGTACTAAGAGGGCCAAAACAGATTCCATGGGATGGAAAACTAGAATATGATTATCAACTATGGATTGATAGTGATATTATTTTCAATCCAAATAAGTTTTGGGAATTATGCGATCTTGCTGTCCCAGCAGAAGGTGAGGAAAGAGAGATCACTGCCGGATGGTATGCAACAGAAGATGGGCATACTACCTCAGTTGCTCACTGGTTAGAGGAAGACGACTTCCGCAAGAACGGTGGAGTAATGAATCACGAGACTGTAGAGTCAATGGACAAACGTCGCAAACCATTTACTGTCGATTACACAGGGTTTGGATGGGTATTAATTAAGAAAGGTGTTTTCGAAAGTCTTGAATATCCATGGTTTGCTCCTAAGATGCAAGTCTTTGAATCTGGTAAAGTACAAGACATGTGTGGCGAGGACGTTTCATTCTGTCTAGATGCGAAGGAGGAAGGATTTGAAATCTGGTGCGACCCTCGTATACGTGTAGGACATGAAAAAACAAGAATCATTTGACGAACCACAGTATCAAATTAAAGTTCGTGGTGAAATAGTATTTCTTACGAATGACATGGGAGAGGCCGCAACTAAACTTGCGGACCTAGCTCAAGATTACTATGAGAATGGGACACCAAGTCCTGATGAAGTATCAATGGAAGAACTATGAAATTAAAGCAAAGTCTGACGGGTCTTTCTTATGTGGAAACGACACCGAAAAAAACTTGTCAAGGAAACGGGAAGCATACAAAATATGTTTCAACATCGCGTAACTCGGCTCGAAAAAGGTATCGGGGACAAGGAAAAGGGTAAAAATAAAGAGAACTGGTAGGGATAGTGTATAAATAGAAAAAAAATATGTTGAAATTACGTGCCTCTCACTATTTCTCGGTCCTTTAAAGATATTTCTACCAGTTTTACACGCCATCCTATAACAGGAGACCTTAGTGTAATTAAAAATGAGACTGCAGTTAGTAGATCTGTACGAAATATAGTATCAACTCAATTTGGTGAACGGCCATTTGAACCAACATTTGGATCAGATGTTGCCGGAATGCTTTTTGAAAACGTTGGTCCTGCTGCAGCAAGTATGATGTCACAAAGAATTCGTGACACAGTAGAACAATATGAACCTAGAGTTAATGTAACCAATGTTGACGTTGCTGCCAACGTAGATAGTAATGCTTTTGATGTAACTATTGTCTATGATATTGTTGGTCTTGCTGTTGGCAGACAACATGTAACATTCGTACTGGAATCTGCTAACTAGGAATGGCATTAACTAAATTTACAAATCTGGATTTTGACCAGATTAAGACCGAAATTAAGGATTATGTAAGATCAAACAGTAATTTTACTGATTTTGATTTTGAAGGATCTAACATGTCAATGTTACTTGACATTTTAGCATACAATAGTTACATCACATCATATAATTCCAATATGGTGGCGAACGAAGTGTTCCTTGATAGCGCCACTCTTCGTGAAAATGTCATTGGATTAGCAAGAAATATAGGATATGTACCAAGATCTCATCGATCTGGGTCAACAACAGTCAATTTTACAGTAGATTTAACGTCTGTATCGAGTGTACCAAGAACTTTAACGTTAAAAAAGGGATTATTTGCTACATCTGAGAGTTTTAATAACGTAAATTTCGCTTTTTCGACGATTGAAGACTATACAGTCTCTGTAATTGACGAAATTGCTACATTTGAAGATGTAACAATCTATGAAGGCAACCTTTTAACTAAGAATTTTACTGTTTATGGGAGTGAAAAGACTCAAAGATTCATTCTTGAGAACCCATACATCGATACAAGGTCAATAAGCGTCACAGTTAAACCATATTCTGAGTCTCAAGTAGGAGATGCGTATGAGAAAGTTGAGACTCTCTTGAGTTTGGACGCCACTCGAAAGATTTATATGGTTAATGAGATAGAAGATGAACGATATGAGTTGGTTTTTGGTGATGGCATCTTCGGCAGGAAGGTTGTAGAGGGTGAACAGATCGTTGTTAACTATCTTGCAGCGTCTGGCGACGATTCTACTAACATTAGTAACTTTACTTTTTCTGGTAGAGTGATTAATCCTGATACTAATGGTCCAACCAACGGTACAATATCAGGAATTTCTGTAAATGACACTGTTAGTGGACATCAGGCAATAGAATCTGTCTCTTCTGTAAGGAAATATGCACCAAAAGTGTTTTCTACACAGTATAGAGCGGTTACAGCTAGTGATTTTGAGTCTTTGATACCTACTGTTTATCCAAATGCTGAATCAGTTAGTGCATTTGGTGGTGAAGATCTCACTCCACCTCAATATGGACGTGTTTATATTAGTGTTAAACCTGAAAATGGTCGATTTCTCTCTAGAGCAATCAAAAATAACATTATTGATAAGTTGAAAAAGTATTCTGTTGCTGGAATTGTAACAGAATTGGTTGATCTTAAGTATCTTTATATTGAATTGAACACGAGTGCATATTTTAATGCAAATAAAACGAATGCTTCGACAAATTTGAAGACAAGTATCGTTTCAGCGCTTACAAATTATGCAAATTCCAATGAAATGAATAAATTTGGGTCTAGATTCAAATACAGTAAGGTTCTTTCCATAATTGATGGTGTTGATCGGTCAATTACATCGAATATTACAACTATTACGATGAGAAGAGACCTCAGATGTACAATAAATGCGTTTGCTGACTATGAAATTTGTTATGGAAACCAAGTTCATGTTGATAAAGACCAAATGAACATCAAATCATCTGGATTTACCATTTCTGGCTACCCAGGAACAGTATATTTGGGTGATGAACCAAATGCATGCATGAAAACTGGTACAGTATTCCTCTTTAAGAAATTATCTGAGACTGAGAAGAAAATTATTAAGAGTAGTGTAGGTACAATTGATTATGTTAAAGGAGAGATCCTTTTAAAACCCATAAATATTTCAAATACGGCAATAACTAAGAGCGATAGTCCTATTATTGAAATACAACTTGTTCCAGAATCTTTTGATGTTATTGGCAAACAAGATTTGTATTTGCAATTAGATATTAGTAATAGCTCTGTTTCTATGGTTAGTGACCTTATAAGTTCTGGATCCGATATTTCTGGAACAAGGTATACAACAACATCAAGTTTCTCTAACGGCAAGTTAACTAGGTAATATGATTGAAACTCGCGCACAGATTAATGCACTAGTTGCTGAACAATTACCAGAATTTGTTCAAACCGAATCACCCCTTTTAGGGGAATTTTTAAAGCAATATTACCTGAGTCAGGAACATATTGGTGGGCCTATTAATATTCTTGAGAATATTGACCAATATTCTAGAGTTGGTACATTTACAACAGAATCATTAATTGAATTTACTACTACAAGTGGTGCTGTTGGTTATACTACAAATATAATTTCAGTCAAATCTACTGATGGATTCCCCATTAAGTATGGTATTGTTAAAATTGACGATGAAATTATAACATATACTTCAAAAGATTCCACGAAATTCCATGGATGTAAGAGGGGATTTAGTGGAATTACTAGTTATTATAATGCAGATGAACCAGATTCGTTAATTTTTGAATCTAATGCTGTAGATACACATGAGAACGGATCTGAAGTACATAATATTACCTCAAGATTTTTAAACGAACTTTTCTCTAAATTAAAATATTCTTATGTTCCTGGATTTGAAGATAGGGCATTTGCTGAGAAACTTAATGTATCTAATTTTATAAACAGGTCAACAGATTTCTATAGAGGTAAAGGAACTACCGAATCTTTTGAAATTCTGTTTAGATCGTTATTTGGAAAGAATGTTGATGTTATAAAACCACAAGATTACTTAATACGACCGTCTTTTGCTAATTGGGTTAGTGAAAAACAGATGGTTGTTGAAGCCATTGATGGAGATCCAATGGATCTTGAAGGGAAGACCATTTATCAAGGGTCTTCTTATGGCACAGTAACAAAAGTTGAACCAATTGTATTTGGTAATACTACATATTATCAATTATCACTTGATGCTGGTGTAAAGAATTCTGATATTGATACTGTAGGAAGTATTTTTGGTGAATTTGTATCTCATCCAAAGAGTAAAGCTACAAATGGCATTTCTATTGGATCAACTTTTGTAGACGTTGACTCAACTGTTGGATTTGGTACTACAGGTACATTAAGAATTGGTACAGGCGATAATGAGATATTTTGTGATTATCTAGATAAGACCACCACTCAATTTACTGGTGTTTCTGATCTTACCAAGGTTATTGATGTTGGAACGTCTATTTACGATAGTTCTTATGCCTATGGATATGATGATGCCGGTGAACAAATTAATTTCCGTGTATCTAATGTTATTTCGGGGATAAGTACAGATGGTTTGGGACAATCATTTAGACAGAATGATCCCATTTACGCATCAAAGTTGGGAGCAGATTCTCAACTTAAGATTTCTGATAGTTTACTCAATAATAATCTTAGCAAATGTAGAGTAAAGTCTGTAACATCATTAGGCAATAATTCATATGAATTGGCTACTTGGGAAGATCATTTAGTAAATTTGGGTGATGAAGTTTCTGTTTATAATGGTACTACTTACACTAGTTTAACAGTTACTGATATTCTTGATGCCACAAAGATGACCATTTATGGTTCTCTTCCAACATTCAATAATGATACTGTATTCCATCTTAGAAGAAATATTCTTAAGGTAAGATCTGATTCTTATACTGATCTTCAAAAATATACTGGTAATGTCTTAAATTCTTATTATGATGATAGTCAGGATAATGTTTATATCGTTTCAAACTCCTTACCAGTTTATTATCAACGAAAACTTAGTCTTAATGATAAAACTATTACATTTTCAGGAACTTTTGATGGAGAAGATATTGAAATTGTAGGAACTAATGCTGATCATGGATTCTATACTGGTGATGCTGTCTATTATGCTGGTATTTCAACAACAACTTATGAGTATAGTAATGATAATCCTACAAATACATCAGAAGTTGTCGGAGTAACTACAGAAACTACAACTCTTTCTGGTTTGGATCAAGGATATTACTTCATTACAAGAGTTGATAACAATTCTGTTAAGTTCTCAACAACATTAGATCAACTTTTCAGTAATGAGTTTATTGATGTATCTGGTACTGCTAAAGATCATAAAATTATACCTGTTGATTATAAAGATAAAATAATTGATGCTACAAAGATTATTAGAAAGATCCCAACAGTTGTTGATGATAGATCTAATAAAACTAAGACAGATCCTGGACCAACAGGCGTCTTTATTAATGGTGTTGAACTTTTAAATTACAAATCTAATGATTTTGTCTATTATGGTAATTTATCTAAGATTAATGTATTATCTGGAGGAACGGGTTATGATGTAATTAACCTACCAGAAATATTAATTACTGATTCAGTTGGTAGTGGTGCTACTGCTAGACCGAATATTCAAGGTAAATTTGAAAGAATTGATATTGTAGATCCAGGATTTGATTATATTGGAGATATTAATGTCACTATTAGTGGTGGTAATGGTCAAGGTGCTAAAGCTGTAGCAGAAACACAGTTAGTAAAACATTATAGTGATTTTAAACCATTTACTGAAGTTTCATCTAATAGTATTGGATTTAGTACATATCATAAATTCAGAGATGGTGAAGAAGTAACATATAAGACTTTTTCTGATTGGGCATCTTCATCAAACTTTGTTTCCATTAGTACTTCAATGGTTGAGAATGGGGTATATTATACTTCAACTGTTGATCTCACTACTGTTAAGTTACATAAGACTCAGGAAGAAGCTCTTTCTGGAATTAATCCATTTACACTTAAAAATGTTGGTGTTGGATCTACTGCTGTAGTATTGAATATTCAAAGAATACAATCTACTAAGAAGAAAAGACGACTTTCTGGTATTGTAGTTCAAAATCCTGGAAGTGGTTATGAGAATAAAGAAAGAAGTGTAGGAACAATAGGCATTAATACTGCTACTAATAAAATCAAGATTGTAGATCATGGTTTTTCTAGTGGAGATCTTATTCGATACTCTGTAAGTGATACTGCAATATCTGGACTTTCGGTATCACAAGATTATTATGTTATTAAAACTGGTGTTGATGACTTTAGACTTGCAGCTGCAGGAATAGGAACAACATTATCAAACTCTAATTACCTCAGTAAAGATTATGTAAGATTTGCTGATATCGGTGCAGGTACGCATACATTTAAGTATCCACCAATTACAGTAAATGTTGAAGGAAATATTGGAATTGCAACAACTAATGCATCATCCATTTTTGGTGCTACAATACAACCTATTGTAAGAGGTCCTATAAAGAGTGTTCATGTTACTAGTGGTGGTGTTGGATATGGTGTATCATCTATTGTTAATTATGATAGGCAACCGTTAATATTGGTTAGGAATGGAGAAAACTCACAGTTTAAACCAATTATTGATCAAGGAGTAATAAAAGAAGTTGTAGTTCAATTTGGTGGTGCTGGTTATACTTCAATTCCAGATTTATCAATATCATCGCAAACAGGATCCTATGCAGAATTAGTTCCTGTTATCACTAATGGTTCAATAACAAGTGTTACGGTTATTAGTGGTGGTGTTGGATATTCAACAGCAACTACAACTATTGATGCTGTTAATTCTGGACAGAATGCTACGTTTAGAGCTTCTATTAAAACATGGGAAGTTAATTCATTTGAGAAGTTCAAAGGAACGATTAAAGATGATGATGGTATTGCAATACCTACTGGTGATCATATTCAATTCACTTGTTTCTCTGCACCAAGATCTTTAAGAAGAAATGTATATCAATTAAGTCCTCAAGGGAAACCATATTATGGTAATACTGATTTAGTCTATGCCAGTGGGGAGGAACAACTATCACAGTACCATTCTCCAATTCTGGGGTGGGCATATGACGGAAACCCCATATATGGTCCTTACGGCACCACTAACAGGGAATCTGGCGACATCATTCCAATGACGTCTGGATATAGTGTAGATCTTAAGGCTGGTAGACCATCAGTTAATGATTGGCCATCTGGATTCTTTGTAGAAGATTATACTTACACTGCTGATGGTAATTTAGATGAACATAATGGTAGATTCTGTAGAACTCCAGAATTCCCGAATGGAACATATGCTTACTTTATGACCATCAATAATTTGAAGGTCAACTCTGATGGTCCTTTTGCTGGATATAGAGAACCACAATTCCCATATGTTATTGGAGATACTTATAGATCAAAACCAGAAACCTTTAACTTTAGGAATGATTCTAATACAGACAAATTCTCTGTATCGGATAATAAGTTAATTAGAAATACTAAGTTTAGTAAGATCAATTCCGATGAAAATCTGTATGAGGGACTAATTAATCCAATTGCAGATGTTCTTAAGAGGAAGAAAGGTATCTTAAAGGCGTCTGGCAGGGGTTCTATAGACTCTGTAGGTATTCTGACTGGTGGTACAGGGTATAAAATTTGGGATAGTCTAGAGTTCGATAATGAAGGTACTGGCGGTACTGGTGCTGCTGTTGTTGTTTCTGAAATACTTGGTAAAAAGATAGTATCCATCTCATCTTCGGAGAGAAGTTTCTCTGATGTTGATATTGAACTTTCTTCTAAGTTTGGTTTTGTTAATGTATATACTTCAACACCACATAATTATGTAAATTATGATCTCATCACTCTATCAGGACTTTCTACTGATTTCTTTGGGGGTGTTGATGAAAGACAACAACCTATTAGAGTTGTAACTAACGAATGGAAACTTCAAGCTGGAATTGGAACAACTGGTGTTACTGGAATATCCACTTATTTGTATTTGGATGGTCCTTTAGAAAAAGAAGCTATTAGAGAAGATGATATATTGCAAATAGGTCATGATAGTAATGCAAATTATTTTGAGTGTCTTAGGGTTTTAAATGTAGATAAAGATAATAAGAAAGTACGGGTTCTTAGGGAATTTAATTCTACAACAGGAATAGCTGCTACTGCTGGTGATTTGGTTGTTGAAAAATCTAGAAAGTTCAGTTTCTCTGTTGGGATCTTTACTGATAAATCATATACTTATAATAGAAAATTATATTTTGCCCCGTTTAATACTGTAGGATTGGGTACGACAGCGGGAGTTGGTATTGGATCCACTGTTAGTGTTGCTGGAATTGGTACAACAAACGTAAACAAGTTTATTCCAACCCAATCCATGTATCTAAAGGGTCATGGATTTAAAACAGGTCAAAAATTAATATATTCAAATGGTGGAGGGACTTCATTAGGAGTATCTACAAATGGTATAGCCAATTATCTTTTAACTGATTCAACTCCGGTTTATGCAATTGTTAATGATAACAACATAATAGGATTATCAACATCTAAGGTTGGTGTTGGATCTACTGGATATATTGGTGTTGGATCTTCTGCTGCATATAGATTATATTTCCATACAGTTGGTGCTGGAATAGAACATAGTCTTAAGACACAATATGATGTTGTTACTGGAAACGCAAAGAAAATTGATGTAGTTGTTAGTACAGAAACAAATCCACAACTTAGAATCGGAGATAGAGTAAATCTTAATGTTACTCCTGGTATTACTACAACAGTAACAATTAAGTATAATGATTATCATAGAAGGGTTTTAATTAATCCTAAAGGTATTGCTTCTAGTGGTGTTACTACAACAACAAACTCCTTTAATATTCCTAGTCATGGATTTATAACTGGTGATAAGGTACTGTTTGCAGCTACTTCTGTTGCAAAAGTTTCTGGAATTCCAGGTGGTTTAGTTGATAATACTCTTTATTATGTTATTAAATCTGATATTAATAACTTTAAGTTAGCATCTAGTAAGAAAAATGCTTTATTGGAACCTCCAATAATTGTAGATGTAACTTCTACTGGTTCTAATACTTCCTCTAGTGATCAGCATGTTAGTTTAATTAATCCTCCTTTAACTTTTGTTAATGGAAGTAGAGTTAAGTTTGATGTTTCGGATCCTTCACTTTCTATTGTATCTGCTGGACAAACCATTCAAGCATTTGACTTTAGTTTCTTTGAAGAACCTAAATTCGAAGATGAATGGTTCTATGATAAATTCTATACAAATAAAAAGTCGGAAGTCTTTAATGTAACTAGTGTTGGAGTTCCTGGTATTGATGGTAATGCTAGTGTGACTCTTGATACTCGTGGTGGAGTTCCTAAGATTCTTTATTATTCTCTGACTCCTGTAAATAAGGGAGATTTGACTGATGTTAAATTACAAATAATCAGTGATGATGAAGTTATTGATTATAATACATTATTCTTTGGACCAAGTAAGTTTAATGGTCCAAGAAATGTTACTGGCATTGGATCTACTTTCTTCAAATTATCTCTTCGTGATATTCCAGAACAACCCAGTTATACAAGCGCAGAATCTGAATTTGAATATACAACAACTTCAGAAACAGCAGAAGGTTCAATTTCTTCTGTAAGAGTTAGAAATAGTGGAAGAAATTATATTTCATTGCCAGGAATAACCACAATTACAACAGGTATAGGATCTGAATTTAATCTCAATCTGTATAGTTCAACAATTGGACAAACTGTAAAAGTAGATGTTGCAAATGTTGGTTTTGATTTCCCAATAGACACGACATTAAGACCTTCTGCTAGATTACCTCAAATTCTTGAATTAAGTAGACTTTCTATATTTGATTCCATTGGAATATTAACTGGAGGAAAATATTATAATATTGCTCCTGATATAGTTGTTATTACTTCAGATACCGATTTAGTTGTTAATGATGTTGATATTGAGGCAACTTTAACAGGTAGTGCTGTAGGGGAAGTTGAAGTTATTAAAAATCCCGATCAACTTTATGAGGTTGCTCCTAGAGTTATACCAATTAATAATTCTAATGCACTGGGAATTACTACAATTTCTTGGAACTCGACTCGTAGTTTAGTTACTGTACAATTAGATGTTGGATTCAGTACTGCTGGAACGTTCCCATTTGATGTAGGTGATAAGATTTGGATTGAGAATGTTGGTGTTAATACCGGAGATAAAGGATTTAACTCAGAAGATTTTGGATACGTTTCCTTTGAACTGAGTGAAATTGATGCTAATATTGGTGGAATTGGATCAGTATCTTATAAACTTACTACAGATCCAGGTACGTATGTACCAGCTAAGTCGTTTGGTAAGATTGTTCCAGAACGTTACATAGCAAAATTCTCTCCTAATTTAATGAAGAAATCATTTGATATTGGAGAAAATATTAATAAGGTTACTTCAGAAACACAGAAACAAAAAGGAATAGTTGTTGGTTGGGATGAAAGAACATCTACATTAAGAATAGAATCTCCTTTTGTTTATAAATCTGGTGATACTATTAAAGGTAAAGGATCGAAGACTTTTGCTAAAGTTGATACTTCTATACTTACAGAATCTAGATTTGATATAGCACCTCTATCTCAGAGAATAGTAGGTTGGGATAATTCAGTTGGAGTTCTTAATGATGATTTAAACAGAGTCCATGACAGTGATTATTATCAATATTTCTCATATGCTTTAAAATCACAAATTGATTTAGATACTTGGGATAATCCAGTGTCTGCATTAAACCATACTGCTGGTTATAAGAAGTTTTCTAATCTTGATATTATTTCTACAAATGAAACACCTATTCTTGGTTATGGACGTACAAGTAGTGCGGATATTGCTGCAATTGTAGAAACTACAATTGATGTGAACTGTTATAGTGACTATGATCTCGGTTATGAGAATTTTATTGATCTTGTTCCACCACTATCATCAGAGATCCGGCTGAAGAATACTATATTCACTGATTATTTTGAATCTAGAGGAAATAGGGTACTTACTATTGATGATGTTGCTCCTCAATTTAATCATTTACCAAGTGCAATAAATTGGGATGTTATTGATGATCACACACTTAATGCGTTCAGAGCGAATAAGTTCTTTGTGTTTGCTAGAGATACTAGATTTGAAGGTGAGAAAGAATTAACTATTGTAAATTCCTTACATGATAATTTAAGTGCATATTTGAATCAATATGGTTCTGTTTATACAGCTTATGAACTTGCAGACCATTATGATTTCTCCATATATGGAACTACTGGTGAATTACATTTCTATCCAAAGAGAGCAGAATATAATAACTATTCTCTTGATCAATTCTCAATATCTTTATCTGATACTACAACAACTGGATCTAATTTGGATCTTGGTACTTCAGTTCAAACGTCTACTGGAAGTACTACAATTACAGCAGCCTCAAGTCCATCTGCAACTAAGTGTGTTGGTATAGGTTCAACTTATTATGCAGGTAAAGTTCTTGCAATGGCCAAGTCATCTGATGGCGAATATCTCTTTACTGAGATTAATTATGTTCATGACGGAAGTGAAATTTATACCAATGAAATGGCAAGTATTGTAACTAATCAATCAATTCCTTATGACGCTTCTGGAATTGGTACATTTGGTGCGGTATATAGTGGTTCGGATGTAAACATAGTATTTACAGCTGCTGCAGATTTAGGAACAACTGTTAATACATTTGTTACTGCATTCCATGAAAGTTATGTTGGAACTGGAAATACTAGTGTTTCTACTTGTAGGATTGATACCACATGTACTGGTATTGGATCGACTACTTCTCCTGTTCCAGTTGAAATTGCAAGGTATAGTACAGGAACATATAATGCTGCCTATTATATTGTTGGTGTTCAAGATACAACAACTTCATTCCTAGGCGGACATACACAGTTGTTAGAGGCAGCTGTTGTTCATATACGGTCTGGTAGTACTCCTGTTGAGACATTCTGTTCTCAATATCCAACTATTGATACTAATAGTAATCTTGGTATTGGAACAGTTGGTGCTGCCTTCTCTGGAACAGATGTTGTATTAAACTTTACTCCTTCTTCTGGTGTTGCATGTACTGTTACTTCTATTCAATATGCAATGACTCACCCAGTTGGTGGGGCAACAACTGATGTTATTAATTTCAATAATGCTCAGATTAGATCTTATGATGGTGCATATCTAGGTACTAAGACCTTTATTAAGAGAAACTTTGATATTAAACATGGCGGAGATCCTGTATTTAAGAAGGATTTTGGTGGAAATGATAGTACTATTGTTGATGTAACCAATAATATTCTTGAAATTCCAAATCATTTCTTTGTTACTGGTGAAAAATTAACCTACGGCAACCTTGGCATTGGTAATACCATGAATATTGGTATTGATACAACAACTATTGCGGGTGTCGGAACAACTAGTTTACTTCCAGAAACAGTTTATGCTGTTAAAATTAATGAGAGTAAGATTAAATTAGCTCATAGTGCAACTAATGCTTTGGCTACGGTTCCAACTGTTTTGGATATTACTGCTGTTGGTATTGGTACTTCTCACTCATTGACCTCTTCACAACAAAATTCGAAGGCTTTAATTGCGATTGATAATAATATTCAGGCGCCTATTGTAGGAACAGGTGTAACAACATTAACATCTTATTATCTTGATAATGCTAAATCGATCTTGTATGTAGATGATCCTGGTCAGTTTGCTGGTGGGGACGTTGTTAAGATTGGCACAGAATATATGAAGATTGATAGTGTTGGTGTTGGTAGTACCAATTCACTCATTGTTAATCGACCATGGATGGGAAGTGGATTAACAACACATGCATCAGGTTCTATAATTGAGAGATGGGATGGTGATTATAATATTATTGACGATACTCTTAACTTCGTTAGTGCTCCTATTGGACTTTCACCTCCAGCTGGTAGTGGATATGATGGAATTAGTACAAGTTATACATTCCAAGGAAGAATATTCCTAAGATCTGGAGCAGCGTCAGGTGTTAATCCAGCATACTATGAAAACTATGTCTTTGATAACGTTAATACCGGATTTAATGGAATTGGTAAGACCTTTACATTAACTCAAGAGGACGCGAATACAACAGGATTCTCTACTAATGGTGCTGTAGTTCTTGTAAATGAAATCTTCCAAGCCCCAGGTGCTACTAAGACATACACAATTAGTGAAAGTAGTGGAACATCGAAAATTATCTTCAGAGGAGATATTGCAACCGGATTTGATGTAAACAATGCAACAATTCCTGTTGGTGGCGTTATAGTTTCAGTTGGATCAAGTCAGGGATATGGATATCAACCTTTAGTTGCTGCAGGTGGTACTGCAATAGTATCTGCTGCAGGTACTGTTACATCAATTGGTCTTGGATATACTGGATCTGGATATAGATCTCAGATTCCAGGAATCAATACAACTGGATCATTCTACATTCCATATATTCCAGAAGTTCATGTTGTTAATCCAGATGATAATTTTAGAGTTGCTATAGGTACTGCTTCTATTACTGATGGATATATTACTGGAGTAGCTGTTACAAATCCATTCAGATTCTATGCACCTAGAGGTGTTAGAAATGTTGGTTATACATCAGCATCTGGTATTACTACTATAACAACTAATAAAGCTCATGGATTATCAGTTGGTGAACATGTTTTATTATCTGGTATTGCATTAACATGTCAATATTCTGCTCCAGTTAGCATATCAACAATAGCGTATGATAATGCATCTGGTATTATGACGGTTACGACATCCGATGTTCATAATTTCAGTGCAAATAAAGATGTAATCTTCAGTGGATTAGGATTTACTTGCAGTCTAGATTCCGGTGCAGCAAAACATTATTATCCTAGGGGTGAGGATCCCACATATGATACTGCAGTTAGTATTGTACGTGCTGGAACATCCCACACTATTTCTAACGCATTATACAATCCATATACAGGTATTACTACATTAACTGTTTCTAGTCATGGATTCTCCAATGGAGATAAGATAAGATTAACAGATAATTCTCTATTCTTTACATGTACTAAGGATGGTGATTCTGAATCGCATAGTTATCCAAGACCTACAGATCCGATTTCTGGTAAATGGGTATCAATTGCAAACACAACTGCAAATACATTTACTATAGATTGTTTAGCTAAGGTTGGTACAAGTGGATTGGGGACACCTTCTACTAATGTAACTGCTCATACGTTTAAGGCAGCAGTTGCTGGTGGACTTACTTATCAGAATGGAGAGATTGTAATTGATGCTGGTGTTTCTTCTCCAAATGATCAATCAATACATTATTTTGAAAGTGCAAGTTCTAATGCAATAATTTCCGGTGGTAATTACGTCCATACCTTTGAAACCGCAATTAAGGGTTCCGTAGTTACTGGTGGTAACTACCTGCATACCTTTGTAAGTGCAACAGATGGTGGAGTAACTGTAACAGGAGTTGGTACAACAACACCTACAAATGCAACATACAACGCAGAAAGCGGTGATTTAATCTTAACTATTAGTGACCACAGTTATACTACAAGTAATACTGTTGGATTCTCAAGTGGTGCGATAACATTTAGTTGCTTAATGGATCAAGATTTAACGAATCATGCTTATCCAAGAGCAACTGATCCAATTCTTGGTGTAACAACATCAATTACTGCAGTAAGTGCAAATACAATTACTGTTAATGTTGGTAAAACACCTCTTACCAAATATGATGTTTCTAACGCCACATATGCGCCTTCAACAGGAAATTTGGTATTAACGGTTGGAGTTCATACACTTCGTGGAACCACAGCGCATACAATTTCTACTGCTCATTATACTCCAACAACAGGTATAATGACATGTACTGTTGTTGGTCATGGATTTGAAAATGGAGATAGGGTTAAATTTGTTAATGATTCATTAACCTTTAAGTGTGCTCAGGATAGTTTTTCTGCTAGTAAGACTTATCCAAGATCAACTGATCCTAAGAGTAATACTTGGATGGCAATTGCAGGTGTTACTACAAATACATTTGAAGTTCAAGTATTAGATACAATACCATCTACAAACACAGGTATTCACTCCTTTATTTCTCATGCAAGTAATGGATTAGTTAAGGCAGGCGAATCTGTTAGAATACCAGATAATGCTTTAACATTCCATTGTGCAATGGATTCTGGAATAAGTTTACATACTTATCCAAGACCCACAGATCCGATATCTCAGACTTCAGTTTCTATTGCTGGAACCGGATCCAATACTATTACACTTAATGTTGGCGTATCAACTATTGTAAATTATAGTATTACAACTGCAACATATACTGCTTCTAGTGGAATCATGACAATGAGTATTGGTTCTCACAATATTCATGCAGGACAAAGTATTAAGATAGCGACAGAATCTTTAACATTTACATGCAGTAAGGACAGTAAGGCAACTCAACATAAGTATCCAAGAAAACCAGATCCTAAGTATTCTGGTGTACAAGTGATTGGTGTTGCTAATACAACTCAATTCACTGTTAATGTTGGTACATCTACTGTAAATACAATATTCCATGGTGGTGGAACAGTACAAGGATCTATTCTTGCTCCTAGAGCAAATAATAATTCTTCAAGTGGAATTGATCCAGGTTCTAATGGTTCACTTGTTTTAGAAGTTAATGATGATAACTCATTTGTCGTTAATACTGGTATTTCCACATGTGATCATTTCTATGCAAGATCTGGAACAGTTTCTAAGAAATATTCAGTCGAATTTGATGATCCACTATCATATGAAAATATTCCTCTAACGCATTCATCTTCTAGCCCAAGTGCTCTTGGTACAGAAGCTAAAGTGAATATTGTTGTTGGATCTGGATCTAGTGTTACAGACTTTACAATTACTAATTTTGGATATGGATATAAGAAAGGTGAAATTTTAACAATTCCAAGTGATAGTATAGCTGGTATTCCAACAACTAAAGTTGGTATTGGAACTACAACCTTCGCTGAATTTACAATGACTGTTGATGAAATATTCAACGATAAATTTGCTGCTTGGTCTCCTGGATACTTGTTACCATTAGATAGTTTCGTCTTTAATGGAATTGACAAATCATATAGTATCAAACAAGATAGTGTTAATATGACAATTAGAAAGGCGAAAGGATCTAATATTGATCTTGAGTCCACTCTTCTTATCTTTGTTAATGATATCTTACAACAACCTGGAGTTGCTTATAAGTTTAATGGTGGTAATGTCCTTGAATTTACAGAAACACCTAAAGTTGATGATACTTCTAAACTTATCTTCTATAAGGGTAGTGGAGATGCTGATGTTGTTGAAGTCAATATTCTTGAAGAGGTTGAACCTGGTGACAAATTACAATTAAGAGCTGATATTCCAACAAAAGGTATTGAATGGGATCAATCTAAGAGAGTTGTTACTGGAATTAAGACAGATGATACTGTATACACGCAGGCTTACAGGGGTGCTGGAATTAGTTCTGATAATTCCTTTATCAGACCTGTAGATAGATGCAAACAGATGCATGATTTGATTATTAATGGACAGGAAGTTGCAAAAACAAGAATTCTTTATGAAGCAAATATTAATCCACTAACTCCTATTATTAAATCAATCGGAGCAGCATCTACTCAAATTTTTGTTGAAAATTGTAGACCATTCTTCAATAACTCTAGAGAGGACTTAGTTTCAAATAAACAGGATCTATTAATTCTTGATAGAACTAATTTGGTTTCTGCAGCTGGAACAGTTACTGTTTCTGCCGGATCTTCTGTAACTTCAATTACTATTGATGAAGGTGGTTCTGGTTACACATCTGCACCAACAGTTGTGATTGGTATACCATCAACAACAGATCCATGGATTCCAACTGGTTCTGCTATTGGAATTGCATCTACATCATTCGGATCAACAGGATTTACAACAGAATTCTCTGGTGATGCAAATGATACATCATATGCGATTCAGATGCAGTTTAATATTGATTTCTTTGGTAATACTTACAATATGGTTTATGTTGGTACAAATGGTTATATAACATTTGGTGGAGGATCTTCTGAAAATGAAAATATTACTGCAGATAATCCAGGACTTCCAGGAGTTCATATTAATGCTGGTGACAGAAGAATGACCGGACTCTTCTATGAGTCACTATCTGCTAGATTTAGAGCTAGGGTTACTGGTTATAATTATGGCTCTACTGCAGGAGCAACTCCATTAGTTTATGAATTTGAGATGAATAGAGGTAGTAACATTATTAAATTGAATACTGTTACGATATCTACTGCTACAACTTCTGGTGCCACTAATGGAAATACTAATGATTATCCATATACATTTGAACCAACTAGTGGAACATCTTGGCAGATTTATGGTGCTCCGGTTTCAAGAGCAGAAGAGAATAGAGCTACTGCTACAGCATCTATAACCGCAGGTGTTGTAACGTCTGTTACTATTACCAATGCAGGAACTGGTTATACAAATACTGCTATACCAGGAGTAATCTTCACTACACCTACTCCAACATATGAAACAATTGAAAATTGCTCTTATGATGGTGATTTTGGAATCATTAGTGGAATTAAGACAACATCTATTGGAACAACGGAAGCTTTGGTTCTTGATTTAGTTCTTCCTATGGATTCTGTTTTCCGTAATGCTTCTATTGTTGGAACTGCAATAACAGTAGCTGGTATTGGATCTGCTCAATATCTCGCAGTTTCTAATACTAATATTGGTTATGGAGTAACATCTGTTGATTCTACGGGCACTACGGTTGGTGTTGGAACAACATTTGTAGATAATGTTTATGAAGTTATCTCAGTCGCTACTGCTACTACTGAGGCCTTTGGCATGGGATCCACAGCAGTAACTCAAGTTACTGTTGCAGTTGATACCTTTAATGGACTAACTGGAATGGGATATAGTGAATATATGGGTAACTATTCTTGGGGTATGATTCATAGTTACGTGAGACAAGGATCCAATACATACTCACCAATATTGACAGATGGAGTAACCGGACTCCAATCTTCACCAGTGATTATAAGGAAGGAAATTCTTAAGTTCACTGGGTATGATTCATAACACACATAAATCTCTGATAAATAAAGAGAATAGTACCTTAAGCTAAGTATCGATGGCTTCGATTATAACTGATAAGCTTCGTATTTTGAACGCGAATAACTTTATATCGGGAATTTCTTCTGATGTGAACTCATATTATGTGTGGGTTGGTTTGACGACACCAACAGAAACGGTATCAACATGGAATACCACACCCCCAGCTCCTAAAGATAATCTTTTGGAGGATAATGATTATTGGGATACGATGTTGTCTATGTCTAGATTGCAATCTGCCAATGTTGCGCAAGTTGTGAGACGATATACATGGACTTCGGGTACTGTGTATGATATGTATCGACATGATTACAGTCGATCAAATCCATCTAATGTCTCAGGTTCTACTCATTTATATGAGGCCAGGTATTTTGTTGTAAACTCAGATTATCGTGTTTACATTTGTTTACATAATGGAACAGATCCAGATAATATTAGTGGCAGGCAGTCTTTAAATGAACCAACATTTGTTGATTTAGAGCCTAGAGCTGCTGGATCTGATGGATATATTTGGAAGTATCTTTTTACTATCAAACCAAATGATATTATTAAATTCCAAACGGATCATTTCACCCCTCTTCCTGTTGATTGGTCAACAAATACTGATGTTGCTACAGTAAGAGATAATGCAGCAACTAGTGGGCAACTTAAAGTTGTTACTATAACTAACAGAGGAGTTGGTTATGGTACTGCTGGAACTTATACAGGAATTTCTATTAAAGGTGATGGAAATGGCGCAAAAGCTTCAGTTACTGTAAATCCAGATGGTAAAGTTCAGTCCATAGCTGTTTCTGATGGTGGGACTGGATACACTTATGGTACAGTTGATATGGCAGCTGCTGGTTTAAATGGTACTACACCCGCAGTGTTTAATGTAATCATTCCACCAACTGGTGGACATGGCGCAAATGTTTATGATGAATTGGGCGCCAATAGAATTATGGTTTATAGTAAATTAGAGAATAGTGATACTAATCCAGATTTTATTACTGGCAACGTTTTCTCTAGAATTGGTATAGTAAAAGGTCCTCAAGTATATGGATCTACTGATAAATTAACTTCTTCTCAAGCTTCTACTCTTTCTGCGTTGAAACTTGATATATCTTCTGTATCTGGAGTTACTTTTACTGCAAATACCACAATTACACAAACTGTAGGAGTTGGTTCTACAGCTGTTGGTAGAGTTGTATCTTGGGATGCAACAACCGGAGTTCTAAAATATTGGCAAGATAAGAGAGTTGCTACTTCTGCAACAACTGGAGTTGATCCTAAATTTGGTTATGAACTATTAGAGTTTACATCTAGTCCTCCAACAGGTGGATCTGTAACTATCGTTGGTGGATCTACCAATTTAGGTATCCATACAACTTACAGCGGTGTCTCAACCGTAATAAATAATAAAACATATTACCTTGGGCAGGAATTTACTGATGGTGTATCCAATCCCGAAGTGAAAAAATATTCTGGAGACATTATCTACGTCGATAATCGACCATCCATCACCAGATCATCCAGCCAAAAAGAAGAAATCAAGGTTATTTTAGAGTTCTAAAATTATGTCTCAGGAAACAAATTTAAATGTAGCTCCGTACTACGACGATTTTAATCCTGCAAAGGATTATTATAAAGTTCTATTTAAGCCTGGACAACCTGTTCAAGCTAGAGAGTTGACTGGTCTCCAGTCAATGTTACAGAATCAGGTGTCTTCTTTTGGACAACATATGTTCAAAGAAGGTGCTAATGTAATTCCTGGACAGTTAAGTTATTTTAGTAATTTTTATTGTATTCAAGTAGAAGATAATTTTCTAGGAGTTCCAATATCATTATATCAAGATCAATTAGTTGGCCAGGTACTTATTGGAGAAGATTCTGGTGTTCAGGCTGAAGTAAAAAAAGTTATAAAAGAATCTGAGTCTGACAAGGGTAATATTACACTTTATGTTTCCTATATTAAATCGGGTACTACTGATAATCAGTCTATTACATTCTTTGATTCTGAGAATCTTTTAGCAAAAACAACCATTTCATATTCCAATACTTCGATTGGAGTAAATCAAGGTGTTGTTAGAACAATTACAGAAAATGCTTCGCAGATTGGTTCTGCAATGGGCATTACAGAAGGGGTATATTATTTAAGAGGGTATTTTGTAAGAGTTGACGAACAACTCATTATTCTTGATCAGTATGGAACATTTCCAACGTATAGAGTTGGTTTAGAAGTTTCTGAGTCAATTGTAAATTCTGATATTGATGCTGATTTAGTAGATAATGCTGCTGGATTCCCTAATTTTTCTGCTCCAGGTGCAGATAGATTAGAAATAAAAGCTTATTTTGCGAAGAAATCTGTTAATGATACAGATGATGTGGGTTTTGTGGAACTTGCTAGAGTTCAAGATGGTCAATTAAAACTCTTTACACAAAGAACTGATTATAACATTTTTGCAGAAGAACTTGCTAGAAGGACTTATGATGAGTCTGGAGATTATTATATTAGTCCATTTAGAATTAATGTAAGAGAATCTTTAAATTCAAATCAAGGAAATACTGGATTATATCAAAGTACTGAGACTACCAGTGATGGTTATGTTCCATCGGAAGGATTGATGGTTTATGATATATCCCCAGGAAAGGCGTATATTAGGGGATTTGAAGTTGATAAACTTGAAAACACTTTAGTAGATATTAGTAAACCAAGAACTACTGATGGTGTAAGGGAAAATATTGCTCTTGCTTTTGGTGATCAAGTAAAAGTTAATAGAGTTTTTGCTTCGCCCGGAGTTGGTATTGTTACTACTGCTTATGTAACATTACAAGATACTAGGGTTGGTGCATCTCATTCGCTTTCATCTGGTCAAACCGTAGGTGTGGCAAGGGTTTATGACTTTAATTCAGAAGAAGAATATGTAGATAGTTCTAGTCAATTCTCATTAAGACTTTTTGATACTCAATATTATACTCAAGTTCAGGTAAATGAAAATTTCCCAAGTCTTGCTAAATCGTCTCTTATTGAAGGACAATCTAGTTCAGCTAGTGGATATTTGATTTCTGCCTTAAGTAATAATAAAGAACTTACCATTGGACAAGTTAAAGGTAAGTTTTTACCTGGAGAAAGGATTACTGTTAATGGTGTTAATGATAGTAGGATTGTTGCATTTACAACTAGTTTTGGTTCGGATAATGTAAAATCTGTACACCAAGCTGTTGGTACGGGAAAAACATTTAACTGTGACGTTGTACTTTCTGATAGAAAGGAATTTGGTAAACCAGTAACAATAACTGCTCACCATGCAGGTATTTCAACGATTACATCGACTAAAGGAACATTTATTGGAATTTCAACTGCTAATGCTGTTGTAGTTTATAATAGAACTGGTATTCACACTGAATGTTTTGCTAAAGTTAGTACTATAAATTCTGATGGATCCGCAGTTACTCTTACTGGTGTAACTACAGTTACTGGTGTTTGTGAAGGTGGATTGCCAACTAGTGCTACTGAAGTATCTAATCTTCAAGTTGGAGTAGCTAGAGTTACTTCTCACAATGAGAATAGATTGTTAGCTCCTTTAAATTATCCAAATGTTGATAGTGTTAATCTAAGAGATTCTTCTGTTACTATAAGGAAACAGTATGATGGGTTATCAGTAGCAGCAAGTCAACTAACCAGTCCTGCACCAGAAGCTAATTTTAATTATACTGGATTTGATGAAGAGAGATATGCAATTACATATCAAGATGGATCTGTAGAAACGTTAACATCAGATCAGTTTGCATTAGATTCTAGTACTGGTCTTATTACTTTTAGTGGATTAACAAAAGTAACTGCTACTCCTGTTGTTTTAACTACCACTCAAATTAATCAGAATGTCACCCAAAAAGAGAAAAGAAATCAAAGGGCTGGTATTCTTACAATCAATAGGTCCAAGTATGCTGAATCTGGATCTTCTGCAACAGGTGTTGGTGTTAAACAGGATGGATTGACATATAATACTGTTTATGGAACTAGAATTCATGATAGAGAAATATGTTTGAATACTGCTGATGTAACAAGAGTTTTGGGAGTATTTGAATCCTTTGATACTGCTGACGCAGCACTTCCAACACTTACATTAACTTCTATTTTGAGTCCATCAAGTAGTGCTAATGATTATATTATTGGTGAAAAAATTACTGGTTCTACAAGTAGAGCTTGTGCTACTATTATTAAGAAAGCATCTAGTACTACAATTAATTTTGTATATGCGAATGACCAAAAATTCGTCGCAGGAGAGATTATCACCAGTGATGAATCTGCAATAGAAGCATCAATAACTCAAGTTGATACTGGTGCAAATGATGTTACTAATTATTTCTTGTTTGATAATGGACAGAGGGGTGAATATTATGATTATGCTAGGGTAATTAGAAAGGATGGGGTTGCTGAACCAAGTAGAAGGTTAACATTTGTTTATCAGGCAGAGTATGTTGAGACTTCAGATACTGGGGATATCTTTACAAGTAATAGTTATAGTAGACAGTCATATAAGAAAGATGTTGCTAAGTTTGATGGAAGAAGGGTCAGTGATTTTATTGACATACGACCAAGAGTAGCGGATTATAATACATCTTCTACAGATTCTCCTTTTGATTTTGATTCAAGATCATTTGCTGTTACATCAACTTCCCCAACTAATATCATAGTTTCTGATGAAAATCTTTTACTTGATTATAGTTACTTCCTTGGAAGGATTGATAGAATCTTTATGGGCAAAAACGGGGTTGTTCAAGTATCTAAAGGAGCTCCTTCTTTAAATCCTCGTGTTCCTCCCAAAATTGATAATGCATTAGACGTTGCAACGGCAATTCTTCCACCTTACGTTTATGATGTTGCTGATATTAAATTCAAACGAACGCAGCATAGACGTTATACGATGAAAGATATTGGTAGGTTGGAAACAAGGCTTTCTAATCTAGAGTATTATACAGCGTTATCTCTTCTTGAGAATGAGACTGCAAATCTGCAAATTAAGGATACTAATGGACTTGAGAGATATAAAAATGGATTCCTTGTAGATAACTTTGGAGATCATAAAGCTCAGAATACATACGCTCTTGATTCAAGATGTTCAATTGATACATTTAATAATGAATTAAGGCCTCCTCATTATACTACTGCTCTTGATTTACAACTTTCGTCTCCTAGTCTTGGAGAAACTTTATATGATGATGAAAATATCTATAATATGAATGATCCAAATACCCAAAAAACTGGGGATTTGATAACTTTAAATTATAGTACTGTTGAATATTTCAAGAATCCATATGCTACTAGAGTCGAAGGTGTAACTCCTTTCCTTATCACACAATTTATCGGTACAGTAGAACTTAATCCTTCTTCGGATGTTTGGATTGATGTGAAGATTCTGGAAACACATAATACCAATTTAGAAGGAGATTATGCTGCAACTATTGCTAGACTTGGTATTGATGAACAAACTGGTTTAGGACCAATTCAATGGGGTATATGGGAGGAAATTGTTACTGGTAGAACACAGCATGATCCCCAAACCGTTACAGAAACAAAGTCTGGTATTGCGCCTGGATCTAGTCTACTTGCTGATGGTAATAACTATGTTGCAAATAGTGGTAGTTATACACAAACAACTACATCAACTAAGGTAGATGAACAAGGTAGTAAGTCAAGAACAGGTGTAGCTGATAAGGTAAGTGTTAAACTTGATACTGTTATTACAAATGAGATATTAATTAATACTGAAATTATCTCTTATATGAGATCTAGAAATATTGAATTTATTGGTAAGAGTTTAAGACCAAATACAGTTATGCATATTTTCTTCGATAAGAAGGAAATGACCAGATGGTGTACTCCAAAACTTTTGGAAATAACCATGACTTCTGGAGCTTTCTTCCCAGGAGAAACTGTAGAAGGATTTGTAGCCGGAGATGGAACAACAGCTCTTATTAACCCAAGTGCTAATGGTGGAGATCAAGCAATTAGGTTTAGATTAGCTAAGTTAAATCATAAAAGTGGTAATTTCTTAGATCCAGCAACAACTTATGCGATGAATCCATATGATACTAGTCAAGAACTTGCAGATACTTATGCATCAACAAGTACTTTCTTGAATCTTGATACTGCATCACTTTCCAAAGCTGGAATGTCAGATTTTTATGGTAAGGCGATAGTTGGTATGACTTTAAAAGGTCTTAGTAGTGGTTCAGAGGCTACAGTCAAGGATATTAGATTAATCACAGATGAAAATGGACAAATTACTGGTACAATGTTTGTACCAACTCCAACTGGAACAGGAAATCCAGCATTTACTACTGGTATAAAAACATTTGTAGTAACTAGTGATCCATATGGATTAAATCCACCATCATCTTTGGTATCTAAGGCAACAACAAACTTTGAAGCTGCTGGAACTCTTCATAATAAAGATAGGTATCAGAATCTTATAAGAAATGCAGAAATAACGCAAAAATCTTATGAAGAAACTAATGATTTTGCTAGAACTTTTGATACCGATGTTCAATCAACATATGAACAGATAGATCAACCAACTGTAGTTAAACCAAAACCAAATACTAGTGGATGTTCTAGTAGAAATATTGCGGTAGCGGTTGCTCAACATCTTGGTTATAGTAGTTACACTGCATATCATCGGGATGTACAACATAGTGCATATGATTTAAATTTCCTTCTACAACAACCTGGTGCTGAGAATTGTCAAGGTGCTAGTTATAATCGTGGTCGTAGAAGTAGAGGTGGTGGTCGTGGTCGTAGTAATAGTGGTCGCCGTGATATCAGGTCTCTTGCTGTAAGTGTTGCTTCAGCAAATGGATATAGAAGTTATACCGCATTCCATAATGCAGTATCACATAATGCATATGATAGAGGATTCTTAAGTAATTATGCTGGAGGTCGTGGAAGCAGCGGTAGTCGTGGCCGGGGTCGAAGTGGTGGTAGGTATAGTTATAGTGGTAGGAGCCGCAATCAAGGTGGTTCTAGGACCAGTAATGCAAGAGCCATGGCTGAACAGGTGGCATCTGCAGCAGGATATAGAAGTTATACTTCATATCATAGATCTAATCCACACCAGGCATATGATACTAACTATTTGAAAGCGAAGTGTGGTTATACTGGAAGTGATCCTTTAGCACAATCCTTTATAGTTGAAGAGGAAAATGGCGTAACTCTTACTCATATTGATGTATTCTTCGCACATAAAGATGATAATGGCATTCCAGTAAGATGTGAGATCAGGAATCTGGATCAAGGAATTCCAGGAAAACTTATCTTACCATTTAGTTCTGTAACACTTGATCCAGGTAATGTTGAAATTTCTCAGGATGCTACAATACCTACATCATTCACATTCCCTTCACCTGTTTATTTGGAACCAGATAAAGAATATGCATTTGTTCTTCTTTCCAATTCCACTAAGTATGGTGTTTGGATTTCCAGAATGGGGGAAACTGATCAAACTGGAACATTAACTGATTCTGCATCATCACCTAATACAAATCAAACAATTGTTTCTCAACAACCTTTATTGGGATCATTATTTAAATCCCAGAATGCTTCTACATGGACTCCAAGTCAATTAGAAGATCTTAAGATGACTGTATATAAGGCAGAATTTGTTACAAATACACCAGCACTTGTTGATTTTGTAAGTCCGGTTCTTGCTCTTGGAAATGATCAAATTATTAATTTGAGAAATAATCCAATTGAGACGTTCTCTAAAAAGGCAACTGTAGGATTAGGTTCTACATTCTCTGCCTCTTATGCATCTATTATTTCAGCCGGAACAAGTATTTCTCAAGGAAATTCCGATGCTACTGGAATAGTTGCTGAAATTAATGGTTCTGTCCTTAGTGGGACATCCGGTGTGAGTATCGTAAACAGTGGAGTTGGGTATACTCCAAGTTCTGGTAGTTACGCATACACTGGCATCGCATTAACAACGGTTACAGGTGATGGATCAGGAGCTAAAGCGACAATTGGTGTTGTTGCTGGTAGTATTAGTACTGTTACCATAACTGATGGTGGTACTAATTATTCTGTTGGTGATGTTGTTGGTATTGCCTCTATTGGAAATAACAATCTTGGTAAAGGATCTAGAATATCTGTTGGTATTCTAAGTGCATTTGAAAGTCTTGTTCTTGATCAAGTACAAGGAACATTTACCACTGGTGCAGGATCAACATTGAGTTATGAAGTTACTGCTGGTATTGGAAGTACTATTGTTGGAAATAGTGTTGCTAGTCTTACTGTAGACACCTTACATAATGGAACTCAATTTAAGGTGAATCATAGAAATCATTCTATGCATTCTACTAAAAATTATGTTGTTGTTGAGAATGTTCAATCAGATAAGGCACCAACGAATATTTTAGTTGATATGACTCAAGTATCAACAACTAATCTTACGGTTACCAATGCCACAGAATTTAAGACATTTGAAAATGTTTCTGTTGCTACTAGTAATCCAGGATATGCATCTATAGATGGTGAAATTATTTCTTATACTGGAGTCACTGGAAACGTATTAACTGGTATATCATCTAGAGGTGTTGATGCGAGTAGGATAACTTCTCATCCATCTGGATCGAAGATTTATAAGTATGAAGTTTCTGGAGTATCTTTGCGGAGGATTAATAAAACACATTATCTCTATAGTCCAGCTGCAACTTCAACTAGACCAATAACTCTTGATGATTATGTAATTAATGTTGGGATGAATACTTCTGGAGTTAATAGAACTTCAGCTTCTACGATGCCTGAGTTGTTCTTTAATGAGCGTAGGGTTACTGGAGGTAAGAATGTTACTGCTTCTCAAAACATTCAATATGAAACAATTACTCCAAATATCCAAACTGTTGTACCAAAAGATACTATTCTTAAGGCGAAATTGAGATCTATTTCTGGTCAGAGTATTGATGGTACGGAAGTTGATTTCACTGATCTAGGATATGTTGGCATAACTCTTGGAGAACCAAATACACTATTAGCACCTAGATTGGTTGGATCTAGGGTAAATGAGAATGCTTGGAATGGAAATCTTCCAGACAAGAGATCAATGACAATACAATTACAACTTGAGACTCTTGATCCTAACATCTCGCCAATGATTGATACTGATAGAATCAGTGCGATTCTTACATCAAATAGAGTTAACAATCCAGTGAATAACTTTGCTTCTGATGGTTCTGTTAACAAAGTATCTGGTGATCCACATTCTGCGATTTATGTTTCTAAGAAGATTATTCTTGAGAATCCATCAACTGCAATTAAAACACTAATGGCTATTAATAAGCCAGATCAATCTGACGTGAGAGTTCTTTATAGAACTTATGATGGGGATGACTTTAATATTGAGAATACTTACACGTTATTCCCTGGATATGGCAACGTTGACGCATATGGTGTTACCGTTAATCCTGTCAACAATAATGGAACTTCAAATACTCTTATTCCATCTACTAAAAATGATGAATTTAGGGATCATGAATTCTATGTAAGTAATCTTAGACCATTTACTGCTTTTGATATTAAGATAATTATGACTTCAACTAATCAAGCTACTCCACCTAGGATTAAAGATTTTAGGTCAATTGCTCTCGCATAATATGAGTTATATTAAAGTAGAGGGTCGTCCTGAATTGTGTCGAGATGATCAAACCCAAGCAATTGTTAACACTGATGCAACTTCTTACAATGCTTACATTAGTCGTATTAAAACGATAAATGAAGAGAAAGAGAAGAATCATCAGATGGAGAGGGATCTATCTGAAGTAAAATCAGATATTGATGAAATTAAATCATTACTAACTGAATTATTAAAAAATAAATAATAACAGGGAAAGACTAAAAATGGCGCAACCAACTTCAAGATCAGAACTAATAGATTACGCTAAGAGAAAACTTGGCGCTCCTGTCTTGGAGATTAATGTTGCTGATGAACAAGTCGATGATATTATTGATGATGCTGTTCAGTATTTTCAGGAACGGCATTTTGATGGGGTTATTCAAACTTATTTGAAAATCCAAGTCACACAAGAAATGATTGATAGAGGTAGGGCACAAGGTTCGGGTGGAACGGGCATATCAACAGAAACAGCCAGTTCTTCAATTGTTGGAGTTTCGACTAATTTCTCTTGGTATGAGAATGCTAATTATGTTCAAATACCTTCTTCAATTATAGGAATTAATAAACTTTTCCGACTTAGTGGTTCTTCTACTATTGGATCTAGTTTGTTTAATATCAAATATCAAATTTTCTTGAATGATATCTATTATTTTGATTCCATTGAATTGTTATCTTATGATATGGTGAAAACTAAAATGGAAGATATTGATTGGCTTCTAAATCCATTGAAAATGGTTAGGTTTAACCAACGTCAAGATAGATTGTATATTGATATGGACTGGACAGAAGCTAGTGTGGATGATTATTTGGTTGTTGATTGTTACAGGGCATTAGATCCTAATGATTTCTATAAGGTTTGGAATGATTCATTCTTAAAAATATATGTAACTGCTCTTCTTAAGAAACAATGGGGACAAAATCTTATTAAATTTCAAGGCGTTAAACTTCCAGGTGGAATAGAACTTAATGGTAGAGAGATTTATGAGGATGGACAAAAGGAATTAGACGCCATAATGGAGAAAATGTCTAATACTTATGAGACTCCACCATTCGATCTGATAGGTTAAAAAAGTTATGGTACTTAACCCATATTTTCTACAAGGCTCAAAAACAGAGCAAAATCTTGTTCAGAGTCTAGTAAATGAACAGATTAAAATTTATGGTGTCGAATGTTATTATATTCCTCGTAAATATATGACAACAAACACTGTAATACAGGAAGTTATTCAGTCTAAATTTGATGATGCTTATCCTATAGAGGCTTATGTTGAAACTTTTGCTGGATATGAAGGAGCTGGAGATGTATTCTCTAAGTTTGGATTATCTATTGAAGATGATTTAACTCTTACTATTTCTAGAGAGAGATTTGAAACTTATATCGCTCCCTTAATGAAAGACGAGGCAAATATAAAACTTTCCACTAGACCAAAAGAAGGAGATTTAATATATTTTCCATTAGGTGATAGATTGTTTGAGATCAAATTCGTTGAACACGAAGATCCATTCTATCAACTAAAAAAGAATTACGTTTATAAACTTAAGTGTGAACTCTTCCGTTATGAAGATGAAGTTGTTGACACTGGAGTTGCTGCAATTGATGATGAAATAATAGAAATTGGATATACCGAAAGATTAAATCTAGCTTCTACAGGTACTACTGCTACTGGTATTACTACAGTTAGAAATGGTGGTGTCCAGTATGTTACGTTATTGGATGGGGGATATGGATTCATTACTGCCCCTACTGTAACATTTGCAGCTCCTGGATCTGGAACAACTGCAACTGGATATGCAATTTTAGATGATAATTCTGTAGATGCGATTTATATTACAAATCCAGGTACTGGATATTCATCTGCTCCTGCGGTCATATTCAATACTGGTGATGGTTATGGGGTAGGAGTTGCTGCCACAGTTGGAATTGCTACGACTGGTGCTGTTGGGGTTGTTACTGTTACTAATGGTGGAACTAATTATTCTGGTACTCCAACAGTTACATTCTCTGCTCCTCTTGGAACAGGAGTTACGGTAACTGCAACAGGTATTGCAACAATGAGTACTTCTGGTATTGTTACTGCAATATATGTTACTAATGCAGGTGCTGGATATACTCTTGCACCAACAATTACACTCACTGGACCAACTACGGCTACAGGTGGAACTTATGTTTACAATGAAAAAGTAACTGGTGGAACAACTGGTGCCACTGCTTTGGTTAAGAAGTGGTGGGATGGATCTGGTGTTCTTAGAGTGGGAATAGCTACTGGTATCTTTAGTAAAGGGGAAACTATAACAGGAGCTGAATCTGGTGCTGTTTATATACTGAAGTCTCAACAATCAGAACAGCAGGATCAAGATGATACATTTGCTGAGAACATTCCAATACAAACATCGGCAGATGGCATTTTGGACTTTACTGAACGCAATCCTTTCGGTGAAGTTTAAACTGTTAAATAGTACTATTAGAAAGATCTAAAAAAGTGTTTGAATATTTCTATCACTCCATATTGAGAAAAACTGTTATTAGTTTTGGTAGTCTCTTTAATAAAATAGAAATTCGGAAAGTTGATGGCGATTCTAAGACTATCAGCCGGATGAAGGTTCCTTTGGCCTATGGACCGACACAGAAATTTTTAGCACGTATTGAACAACAAGATGCAGATTTAAATAAACCTGTTCAGATTACTTTACCTAGGTTATCTTTTGAGATGACTGGTATTGAGTATGCTCCAAGAAGAAAGACTTCAACAACTCAATCATTTAAAACTGTACCTATAGGCGAAAAAACTGCTACTAGAAAAGTTTATATGCCTGTTCCATATGATGTGAAATTTGAGTTGTCACTTATGGCAAAAACAAATGAAGATGCACTTCAACTTGTAGAACAGGTTGTACCATATTTCCAACCACATTTTACTTTAACAGTTAATTTAATTAAAGAAATTGGAGAAAAAAGAGATATTCCAGTTATCTTAGATAATATTTCAATGCAAGATGATTATGAAGGTGATTATTCTAGTAGAAGAGTTATTGTTTATACTTTAGCTTTTACTGCTCAGACTTATTTGTTTGGACCAATTCCTACAGATTCCAGTGGTATTATCAAGAGGTCTACTATTGATTATATGACCAATATGGATACGAAGAATCCAAGAAGGGAGATGAGATATGCTGTTACTCCAAGGGCAACAACAGATTATAACGATGACGCTGTTACTACTCTCTCCGAGAATGTAGGTCTTGAGGATACTACCATTAAGGTTGTTAGTGCTAGTGGTATCAGTAAAGAAACTTATATTAATATAAATGATGAGGAACTATATGTCAGATCTAAGACTGGTAATACACTTAAAGTCAAGAGAGGTCAAGATCAGACAGCTGTTGCAGAACATGTTGCTGGTCAACCCGTAAATCTTATCACATCTGCTGATGATGATTTGATCGAAATGGGTGATGATTTTGGATTCAATGAAACCACTTCATTCTTCCAAGACTTCAAACAGTATAGTCCATCTCAAAATGAAGACGTTTAATTATGAAAGAAAAATATAATGCTTTAAATAGTGAATTTAATCTTCCCAGTACTACTGGACCTATTATTGAAGCCGAAGTTACTAAATTTAAAAAAACAGTTGATGAAATAAAATCTTCTGGTATTGATATAGGTAAGGACTATGATTATACTAGGGGTAATTTATATTCGTTAATTGAAAAGGGACAAGAAGCATTAAACGGTGTTTTAGAGTTAGCTCAAGAAACTGATTCTCCAAGAGCTTATGAAGTAGTAGGTCAAATCCTTAAAAGCGTCTCAGACACAACGGATAAACTTGCTGATTTGCATAAGAAAATGAAAGATTTGGATGAAGACAAATCTGGTCCAACGAATGTTACTAATGCACTTTTTGTTGGGTCCACTAGTGAATTATCGAAATTATTGAAACAACAAACCGACAATAATAAGAAAATATAAATATAAGTAGGTATCTGTCTCTGTCATGCAATATGTCCGATAAAACCAAGTGGGTACAGGAACTCCTAAAACAATTTAAAGAAGAGAAAAACAAAAAGGTAGATCTTAACGAATTACATAGGCTTCAATCAAAGACTGGGCAAATCCTAACAGTTGTATTTGGTTGGAGATCAAAAACATATGTAAGCCAAATGTTTTTCCCTCAAACAAGAATGCCAACAAAAAAAGATGTACTTGATGCCGTACGCAAAGTATATCCAGGAGCTATTCTCTATAATAGAACCGTTTCGCATTTAAATCCGAACATGCCTTTGATCCAGATGCCGGAAGAAAAACAATCAAAGGGCCAGACTAATGACCATCTCAACCAGTCATACCAAAGGGGAGGTAGATAGAGAGATTCAGAAGTTAAAAGAAACCGCAGATAATTTAAAAAAACTATATGATATGACCATAGAACACAATAAGAAACTACTAAAAGAGCCAAAGGGACATCTAAATTTTGGTAAATATGAAATGACGTAGGAGTTTTATTATGCCTGATGTATATCTTGGTAATCCGCTTTTAAAGAAAGCGAATACGCCAATTGAATTTCACGAAGAACAGATTAAGGAATTCATCAAGTGCAAAGATGATCCCGTATATTTCGCTAGAAAATTTATTAAGATTGTAAACGTTGATGAAGGTCTTGTGCCTTTTGATATGTGGCCATTCCAAGAAAAGTTAATTAAAAAGTTTCACGCAAATAGATTTAATATTTGCATGATGCCTCGTCAGACTGGTAAGTCTACTACGTCTGTATCATATCTACTTCATTATGCTTTGTTTAATGACAATGTTAATATTGGTATTCTCGCAAACAAGGCATCAACTGCAAGAGACTTGTTAGCAAGATTGCAGACTGCATATGAGAATTTACCTAAGTGGATGCAACAGGGTATTCTTGTATGGAACAAAGGTAGTTTAGAACTGGAGAACGGTTCTAAGATTATGGCAGCATCTACATCTGCTGCTGCAGTTCGGGGTATGACTTTTAACATCATATTCTTAGACGAATTTGCATTCGTTCCTAATCATATTGCGGAGGATTTCTTCAGTTCAGTTTATCCTACAATTTCATCTGGTAAATCAACCAAGATTATAATTGTTTCTACCCCTAAGGGTATGAATCATTTTTATCGCATGTGGCATGATGCAGAAGAAGATAGGAATGAGTATCAGACTACTGAAGTTCATTGGTCTGAAGTTCCTGGTAGGGATGATGAATGGAGAAGACAAACCATTGCAAACACTTCAGAACAGCAGTTTAAAGTTGAGTTTGAATGTGAATTCTTAGGATCTGTTGATACTCTTATATCTCCATCAAAATTAAGATCTTTAGTATATGATTCTCCCCTAAAGAGTGGGAATGGTATAGATGTTTATGTTGAACCAGAAGCTGATCATGATTATCTTTGTACAGTAGACGTTGCTCGTGGTGTTGGAGAAGATTATTCTGCTTTTGTAGTTATTGATATTACTACTTTTCCTCATAGACTGGTTTGTAAGTATAGAAAAAATGATATTAAACCAATGTTATTCCCTAACATTATATGGGAAACATGTAAAGCATATAATAATGCATTCATTTTATGTGAAGTAAATGATATTGGAGATCAAGTTGCGTCTATTTTAAATTATGATCTCGAATATTCTAATCTTTTGATGTCTTCAATGAGAGGACGTGCTGGACAAGTTATTGGACAAGGGTTTTCTGGTAAGAAGACTCAACTAGGAGTTAAGATGTCCAAAACTGTTAAAAAGGTTGGATCATTGAATCTCAAGACTATGATTGAGTCTGATAAGTTGTTATTTACTGATTATGACTGTATTTCAGAATTAACTACTTTTATATCTAAGAGTAATTCTTTTGAGGCAGAAGAAGGTTGTAATGATGACCTTGCAATGTGTCTGGTCATATATGCTTGGTTAGTATGTCAAGACTATTTTAAGGAATTGACAGATCAAGATGTAAGAAAGAGATTATATGATGAACAGAAAAATGCTATAGAACAAGATATGGCACCATTTGGATTTGTATCTGATGGGTTGAATGAAGATAAATCATTTGTAGATGCAGATGGAGATAGATGGACAGTAGATGAATATGGTGATAGATCTTATATGTGGGAGTATTACTAGATGAATTTAGAAGATCAATTTGATTTAGAACATTTACTTACAGAAAGGAAATGTAGAGTTTGTGGAGAAATAAAGGATCTGATTGATGGATTTTATTTAACACGTAAAGATAGAAAGAATTATCCTTCTGCTTATTCGTATGAATGTAAGATGTGTACCATAAAAAGAATTGTAAAAACTAGAAAAGAACGTAGAACATTTAGTGATTGGATATATCCAGACTGGTAGTTGTTCATGTATTGTTTCCCCAACGAAAAAGTCATAAATTCTAAATATCTTTAGGAAATAAATCTCAGAGGAGACTACAATGGCGGTAGCGTTACTTTCTCCAGGTGTACTTACCAGGGAGGTTGATTTAACTGTAGGAAGAGCCGAAAATGTCCTTGACAATATTGGCGCTATTGCAGGCCCTTTTACACAGGGTCCAGTTAATGAACCAATCTTAGTTCAAAATGAGCAAGATCTCATTGATACTTTTGGTAAACCAGTTAGCACCGATGCCCAGTATGAGTACTGGATGACCGCAAGCGCATTTTTAAGCTATGGCGGTATTATTAAAGTTGTTAGGGCTGGAGACACCGAACTCAGTAATGCGAATGCTGGTGTCGCTGTAACCAATACAACAAGTTTACAAGTTCTAAATTATGAAGATTACGTTGACAACCATCAAACAGATAGTACCTGGTTCTGGGCTGGAAAGAACCCAGGATCCTGGTCAGATGGATTAAAAGTCTGTGTGGTTGACAATGCGGCAGACCAAATCATTGGTATTGCTACAACCAGTCTTGCTGGATGTGGTGCTACGATTGGTTATGGTGTTACGACTGCTCTTGCAGCAGTTTCTCTGCCAAATACAGATGGTACTGTAGAAACATTCAGTGGATATCTAAAAGGTATTATCACTGGTGTTACAACGGATGCATCAAATAGTAATAGTTCAATTAATGTACGAGTTACATCTAGGGTATCTTATGCTGGTACGGAAACGGCGGTATCTTATGAAAAGGGTGGAACTTATTCGTATGCTAAGTCGGGAACTATCTACTTAGTAAATAATTCTGGAGCAAATCAAACGGGTGCAGATTCCGTAATTGCTAGGACAGCTGCTAGTGCTTTAGATTGGTACGATCAGCAAACCCTTGGGTTGGCTAATGGTACTGTATATTGGAATTCGATTGCTTCGAAACCAACAGATAACTCTTTCGTTACCGATAGACAAGGTAAGAACGATGCACTTCACGTTGTAATTGTTGATGATAATGGAGATGTAACTGGCATCAAGGGTAATATCCTTGAGAAGCATATCTCACTATCCAAGGCACTTGATGCACAATCTTCTGCAAATGCTCCTTTGAAGATCTACTATAAGAATTATGTTGCAGATTTCTCTAATTATGTTTGGGCTGGAAAAGAACCATCCAGTGTAGGTAATACTATTTGGGCTGTAGAACCACAAGTTTCTGGATTCTCTACTTCATGGACCAAGGTAACCATTTCAAATGGTTCCTGGGGCAGGAAAGCACAAGGTAATACCTTTAACAATATTGGTAATAAGACATATACCATCGGTGGAGGTGTTGATTACAGTGCCACTAACGGTATGACCGCAACTCTAGGTAATCTTATTACTGGATACAACTACTTCAAGAACAAAGATGAAGAAGAAGTAGATTACCTAATCATGGGTCCAGGATTAACCGACGAAGGAGAATCTAAGGCTAAGGCTGCTAGACTTCTTGCAATTGCCGGAGAAAGAAAGGACTGTGTTGCTTGTATCGGTAACCATAGGGTGAATATTGTTGGTGTAACTGATAGTACAACACAAACAAATAACACTCTTGGATTCTTTAATTCACTATCCTCATCTTCCTACGGAATATTTGATAGTGGTTACAAGTATACCTATGATAGGTTTAATAATGAATTCCGTTATATCCCAACCAATGGTGATATTGCTGGATTAATGGTTAGGACCAATGTTAATTTCTATCCTTGGTACTCACCTGCAGGTCAGCAACGCGGTATTATTAATAATGCAGTTAAACTTGCATACAATCCTACTCAAGCTGAGAGGGATCAACTGTATAAGGCAAGAGTTAACCCAGTTATATTCCAGAAAGGTCAAGGAATTCTCCTATTCGGTGATAAGACTGCACTTGGTTATTCTTCTGCATTCGATAGAATCAATGTTAGAAGGTTGTTCCTTACAATTGAACAATCTTTGGAAAATGCTGCCAAGTCACAGCTATTTGAATTCAACGACGAGATTACTCGTGCTAACTTCGTTAACATCGTAGAACCTTATCTACGTGACGTACAATCTAAGAGAGGTCTCTACGACTTCTTGGTTATTTGTGACGAAACAAATAACACACCAGACGTCATCGATAATAATGAGTTTAGGGCAGACATCTTCTTGAAGCCTGCCAAGTCCATTAACTTCGTCTCACTAACCTTCGTTGCTACACGCACTGGAGTTAGTTTTGAGGAAGTTGCTGGTAGGGTTTGATCATATCTAAATAAAATCAAGGAGACCAAAACCAATGGCAGTACAACCAATTCCCACCAATAATAGAACGATCTTTGATTTTCGTTCTAGGCTCGATGGTGGTGGCGTAAGGGCCAATCTATTCGAAGTTGAACTAGAGTGGCCAGAAGACGCTATTCCCAGCGGAGCAACTGATAAGTTGCTCGCTGATCAAGGAAGATTCCTATGTAAGGCAGCCGCTTTACCCGCTTCAAACATTGCACCAGTCGATGTTCCCTTCAGAGGTCGTATTCTGAAGGTTGCTGGCGATCGTACCTTCGATACATGGACTGTTACCATTATCAACGATACCGACTTTGTTCTACGTGGCGCATTCGAACGATGGATGAACCTCATTAACAAAGTTAGTGATAACGCTGGTAATGTTAATCCTGTTGAATATCAACAGGTTGCAAAAGTCCATCAACTAGGCAGATCTGATACTCAAGGTAAGAACAATGCTTCTGCATCTAATATTCCTATCTTAAGGTCATATGCATTTGAAGGTGTTTTCCCAACAAATGTTTCTCAGATTGATGTTTCTTATGAATCAACCGATACCATTGAGGAATTCACAGTAGAACTTCAAGTTCAGTACTGGACCGCAATCGGAAATGGTGGAGCCGTAGTCTGATAAATAGACTAGGATAAGCAGTCTATTTTATAAAATGGCAAAACTATTTGGGTTTTCGATAGAAGATAATCAAAGACTTCCCAAGTCTGCAACGTCCCCCGTGCCTCCTAATTCGGAGGACGGGGTTGATTATTTTCTATCTAGTGGATTTTTCGGACAATATGTTGATATCGAAGGTGTCTATAAGACAGAATTCGATCTAATCAAAAGATATCGGGAGATGTCTTTACATCCCGAATGCGATAATGCTATTGAAGATGTTGTAAACGAAGCAATTGTTTCGGATTCAAATGATCATCCAGTTCAGATTGATCTTGATAATCTGAATGCAAGTGATTCAATGAAAAAGATTGTCAGAGATGAATTCAAATATATCTTAGACTTATTGGATTTTGATAAAAAATGCCATGAAATTTTTAGAAATTGGTACGTAGATGGAAGGATATTTTATCACAAAATTATTGATTTAAAGAAACCACAGGATGGCATCCAAGAACTCCGTTATATGGATGCAGGAAAAATAAGGTTTATTAGACAAGAGAAAAAGAAAGATACCGACAAGATACTTCCCCAAGATAAATCTGAGGATGAAGTAAAGTTTGACCCAACAGAGATTGAAGAATATTTTCTTTTCAATCCACAAACCAGATATGGTATAGGAAATTATGGTGCCAATAAGGGTGGAATTAAATTAGCAAAAGATGCAGTTGCTTATTGTTATTCTGGATTAGTTGATAGGAATAAACAGACTGTTCTTTCCTACATGCATAAGGCTATTAAGTCTCTCAATCAACTTAGGATGATTGAAGATAGTCTTGTGATTTATAGATTGTCACGTGCTCCTGAACGTAGAATTTTCTATATTGATGTTGGTAATCTACCAAAAGTTAAAGCAGAACAATATTTGCGTGATGTGATGCAAAGATATCGTAATAAGTTAGTCTATGATGCATCTACAGGTGAAATTCGGGATGACAAGAAGTTCATGTCCATGATGGAAGACTTCTGGTTACCTAGAAGAGAAGGCGGTAGAGGTACTGAGATTTCTACATTACCTGGTGGACAAAATCTTGGTGAACTTGCTGATATTAAGTATTTCCAGGAAAAACTTTATAAGTCTTTGAATGTTCCCCAATCAAGAATCGCTGGAGACGGTGGTTTTAATATGGGAAGATCCTCAGAAATACTAAGAGATGAGTTAAAATTCACTAAGTTTGTAGGTCGTTTACGTAAGAGATTCTCTAATTTATTCAATGATATGCTGAAAACTCAGCTATTATTGAAGAATGTAGTTACCCCAGAAGACTGGGAGACTATGAGTGAGCATATTCAGTATGATTTCCTATATGACAATCATTTCTCAGAATTGAAGAATGCTGAGTTAATGAATGAAAGACTTGGTTTAGCTGCAACTATTGATCCTTATGTTGGTAGATATTACTCTGCTGAGTATGTAAGGAGAAAAATTCTCAATCAAACTGAGGAAGAAATGATGGAAATTGATGAACAAATTGAAGTTGAAATTGCTAATGGTATTATACCAGATCCAGCTTTACTTCAAGTTGATCCTACTGCTCCCGAACAAGAACCTACTGGGGCATTAGGAACAGTTCCGCAAGATCAAGTTATCGTTAGCTAATATATATTATAAATAATCTAAGATTACTGTTTTATGTTGTAAAAGATGGATGAGTTAATGAATTTAATTGTGAAAGATGAATCTCCTGCACAAATTAGTGATAGGATTAAGGATTTGTTATACGTGAAATCTGCAGAACATGTTGCAAATTTAAAACCTAGTGTTGCTAATAGTGTATTTGCTGACATAGAAACAGAGACCTCTGCTGAAACTGAGGTTATTGACAGTGAACCAGAAGAAACGACTGAGGAGGAGTAATGTCTCACAATCCAATTGCTGGAACCGGAACACATTTTACCAGTGCCAATGGTACTGCTGCTAGTGCTGCTTTTTCGGTGAAATCCGATACACTGCGAGTTACTTCAAAAGGATCTGTTGATGTTAATATTGTACTTGGAACCGCTCCTACTGCAGATTCAACTGATTACGTTCTTCTTGCAGATACCAGTACAACTCTTGGTCTTACCCCTAAGTCGATACCAGTTATTGGTATTACAACAGGGTCTACAACTACGTATCATTTTCCAGAAGGTACTGGATGTCCATTCAATGCTGGTGACACGGTTACCATTACTGGATTAACACCAACAACTTTAAATGGTACACATGTTAGTGTAGCAAGTGTTGAAACATCTGCTGATGTTTCTGGGTATTATTCAACACGAGCAGTAATAACAAAAGATAGTAGAACATCTACTATTGCTACTGCTTCAACAGCAACATTCAATGGTGCTGAAATGAGGAATTCACTTAAACTTAGTGCTAAAGGCTCTGGAACTGGAAGTGAAATTCATTTAGTTCAAGTTCAAGTTAGCGGAGATGCCTAATGAAACTTATTACGGAAGAAATTGAACAGGTAGAATTTATCGTCGAAGATCGTGGCGGTAAAAAATCCCTTTATATCGAGGGCGTTTTCCTGCAAGGAAATATTGCGAATAGGAATGGGAGAATGTATCCCATGGAGACTCTTCGCAAAGAAGTTAATCGTTATAATGAAAGCTTTGTCAATTCCGGCCGTGCTTTAGGTGAACTTGGACATCCTGATGGTCCAACTGTGAACCTTGATAGGGTTTCACATAAAATTACTTCTTTAAAAGAAAACGGTCAAAATTTTGTTGGTAAAGCAAAGATTTTGAATACACCAATGGGTAAGATTGCTACTAATCTTATCAGCGAAGGAGTAAAATTAGGCGTATCTTCTCGTGGAATAGGAACTCTTAAACCATCAAGAGAAGGATACAATGTAGTCAGTGATGACTTCATGTTAGCTACTGCTGCGGATATTGTTGCAGATCCGTCTGCACCTGATGCTTTTGTAGAAGGCATCATGGAAGGCAAGGATTGGGTATGGGATAATGGTGTTATCCGTGAACGTTTAGCAGAGAAAACTTACAAACAGATCAACACTTTAGTTGATCAAAAAAGGTTAGAGGAAAACAAGTTAAACTTGTTTAATGATTTCCTCACAAATCTTTAAATTATAAATAAATATAGATTAAATCAAGGTTAATCGGAGTTACTTCAATGTCGCGTGGAGATTTACAAGAAATGGAAGCCAGCACCACCCAGTCTAAAACGGCTGTAAATGCTAATGCGAAACCAGGCGAGCCAATGCAAAAGTTGGCCGACCCAGGAACCCAACTCGCAAACGTAGAAGATCTTGGAGGTCCCACTCCAGATAACTACAAGCCAGATGATAATTCAGCTGCTTTAAAAACACCTGGACGAACTATCAAACAGGTAAAAGACGTCGTAAACAAAGGCGCAAAAGCCGCAGAAGCTATGGAAAAAGAACTTTCCAATGATGAGGAAGTAATCTCAGAAACTCCAACTACAGAAGACGGAGTAGAAGCAGATTACCAGATAGAGGTTAAAATCCCTACTGAAAATCACACAGACGACGCTCCCGTAGAAAAGAACCTCAATGTTGAGGAAGACGTTGAAGCACTATTCGCAGGTGAAGAGCTATCAGAAGAATTCAAAGAGAAAGCAAAAACAATCTTTGAAGCAGCTCTTACATCTAAGTCTCAAGAAATCGAGGTTAAACTCGAAGAGCAATTCCATGAGGAACTTAACGAACAAATTGCTGTTTGCAAGCAGGAACTTTCTGAAAGAACCGACTCTTATCTAGAGTATGTTTCTCAGGAATGGTTAGACGAAAATGCTCTTTCAGTTGAACAAGGTCTTAAGACTGAACTAACAGAATCATTCCTAGGTGGAATGAAGAGTCTTTTTGAAGAACATTATGTATCAATCCCTGACGACAAATATGATGTACTTGAGAGTATGGTAGAAAAACTAGATGAAATGGAGTCTAAACTCAACGAGCAAATCGACAAGAACATCTCTCTCAACAAGAGATTGGCTGAGTCAACTGCTGATGGAATTTTAAGTGAAGTCGCTGAGGGACTTGCAGTCTCCCAGAAAGATAAGCTCGCTTCTCTTGCTGAAGGTGTTGAGTTTGAAAGTGAAGAAAACTATCGTGGAAAACTGGAAACCTTGAAGGAATCATATTTCTCCAAGAAGCCAGTAACACAAAGTTCTCCTGAGGCTAAGACCCTTAATGAAAGTGAAATCATTGAATCTTCTTCAGATTCTATGTCCGCTTACATTAAAGCCTTATCACTACAGGTGAATAAGTAAATTTCAAACGTAAACACTTATTAGGTAAACGCACATGTTCCAATCAGAACATCTGCAGGCAAAGTGGAAGCCCCTTCTAGACCATGAAGGTTTGGATCCTATCAAGGATAACCATCGTCGGGCTGTAACCGCTGTCCTGTTAGAAAACCAGGAGAAATTCCTGCGTGAGGAGCAAGCTTTTGCACAAGGCACCAACTTAATGGAAGCCGTCCCAACCAATGCAGGTAATGCTGCTGGTGGTTCGGGTGGTTTCGGTGCTGACTCAACAGCTGCTGGTCCTACCGCTGGTTTCGACCCGGTTCTGATCTCATTGATCAGACGCTCCATGCCCAACTTGGTCGCTTATGACCTTGCTGGTGTACAACCAATGAATGGTCCTACGGGACTCATCTTTGCAATGCGCTCTCGTTACACTTCACAGAGTGGAACCGAGGCACTATTCAACGAAGCCGATACTGCATTCTCTGGACAGGATGACGGCCTCAATGAAACCGCTGGATTCAGCGATGTTGCTGCTGGTTTGGGTACGACTTCACAGTCTGGTACTAACCCATCAGTCCTGAACCCAGTTGGTACTGCTACATCTACTGCCTATGACGTTGGTCAAGGCATGGTCACAGGTGACTCTGAGAACCTTGGTTCCGGTACTGGCGATCATTTCAACGAGATGGCATTCTCGATTGAAAAGGTAACCGTTACTGCCAAGTCTCGCGCCCTGAAGGCTGAGTACTCACTAGAGCTTGCTCAAGACCTTAAGGCCATCCACGGTCTAAACGCAGAAGCAGAACTTGCTAACATCCTTAGTACTGAGATCCTCGCAGAAATTAACCGCGAAGTTATCCGTACTGTATACAAGGTTGCTGAGCAAGGTGCTACAGTCAACACTTCAACTGCTGGTACTTTCGACCTAGACATCGATAGCAACGGTCGTTGGTCAGTTGAGAAGTTCAAAGGTCTTATTTTCCAAATCGAGCGCGACGCTAACGCAATCGCACAAAGGACTCGTCGCGGAAAGGGTAACATCATCCTCTGCTCTGCAGACGTTGCAAGTGCCCTAACAATGGCTGGTGTACTCGATTATACACCTGCCCTCAACGCTAATCTCAACGTTGATGATACTGGCAACACATTTGCTGGTACTCTTAACGGTAAGTATCGCGTATACATCGACCCATATGCTGCTAACGTTGCTGCTGATCAGTACTACGTTTGTGGTTATAAAGGTGGTTCCCCATATGACGCAGGTCTATTCTACTGCCCATATGTGCCCCTCCAGATGGTACGTGCAGTCGGAGAGAACACCTTCCAGCCAAAAATTGGCTTTAAGACTCGTTACGGTCTTGTCGCTAACCCATTTGCTGAAGGTACTCAACAAGGACTGGGACGCCTACGTGTTAACTCTAACCGTTACTATCGTCGCGTTAAGGTTTCTAACCTCATGTAGAAAGAAAGGATATATTTCCTTTTTCACAAAGACCCCTTCGAGGGGTCTTTTTTTATACATAATTATGTAAAGATTTACTAAGAACAATGTTTTGCAAATTCTCTAAAATGACTCTAGAGGAACGCCGTGAGAAGAAACTAAAGATGTATAATTTCTTTGAAGAATCTCTAGAAGAAAGACTTGCTGGAATTAAAGCCGCTAAAGCAAAATTAGAAGAACAAATGTCTAGGGAGGTCTAAATACATCAGGAGACCTGCGTTCAATAATGAAAACATATAAACAATTCATGGAAGGTCACATGCATAAGACCTGTCCTGCCGGATCTTATTATTGTTATCAAGATAAAAAGTGTAAGAAAATTCCCCAAGGATATCATATTGGTAGAGGAGGTTATTTAGAACATGATGATGATTCAAAGAATGGCTCTAATGGTAATGGGAACGGTAATGGTAGCAATGGGAACGGTAATGGTGGTAACGGCAACGGTGGAAATGGTAACGGGGGCGGAGGAGAGTAGAAGATCATTAAGTGGTTATAAATACAATTGATGGATCCACATTTATAACATGGCCAGAAGTCCATATAATAAACAGATTGCAAATAGAAATTTTTTATCTGCCACCAGTTTTAAGTTCAATCTAGCTAAATGCCCAAAGGTAGATTTCTTTTCTAATAGTTGTAATGTTCCTGGATTAAGTCTTCCTGTTGCAGTCCAACCAACATATCTAAATGATATTCCCAGACCTGGTGATCGTTTAGATTTTGAAGATTTTACATTGAGATTTTTAATCGATGAAAATCTAGAGAATCTCATGGAGATTCAAAAATGGATGAGAGGACTTGGTTATCCAGAGTCTGTTGCAGAAGCATTAAAACTTACTTCTGGAGCAATGAAATTTGAAGATCAGGAGACAGACAATCCTGATTATAATACTTCTGATGGAACTCTTTCTATTTTGAATAGTTCCCAAAACGCTAAGTTTATGGTGAAATTTAATGATCTATTTCCAATTTCCATGACTGGTATGGATTTTGATGCTACTGATGATGATACCGCATATTTCACCGCTCAAGTAACATTTAAATTTACTCTTTATGAAATAGTTGATGTGTATGGCCAACCTTTGTATGAATCTTGAAACGATTCAATCTATGTGGGAGAAAGATTCTTTAATAGATAAAGACAATCTCCACGATGAATCATTAAAAATTCCTTCGTTACATGCTAAATATCATGAAATGTTTAATAATATCTTGTTGTTGAAGAAGAAAGCAGAACAACAAAGAAAAAATATTAGACATGAAAGATATGAATACTTTTCTGGTAAAGCAAATCCAGAAGTGTATGTAAAAGATCCCTTTCCTAAAAAGATAAGGGATAAAGATACTATGCAGAAATATCTTGACGCTGATGAGAAATTGTCAGAGATATCTCTGAAAATAGAGTATTATGAAACTATGATAAATTATATTGAGAGTATTCTTAAACAGATATCTAACAGGACATATCAGGTTAAGAATGCTATCGAGTGGCAGAAATTTATTAGTGGATATGGTTGATCTTAAGATTGAAAAAAAGAATGAAGTCTTTCTAAGAATACAGGCAGAACCTCACATATATCAAGAATTATCTGATCACTTCACTTTTGAAGTGCCTGGGGCTAAGTTTATGCCTCAGTATAGGAATAAGTATTGGGATGGCAAGATACGATTATTCTCTACTGCTACAGGAGAAATCTATGTTGGATTGCTTGACAAAGTTGCTCAATTTTGTAAACAATATGGATATGAGTATAAGTTTTTAGATAACAAATATTTCGGATCTCCTTTTGAAGTAAATGAAAGTATTTCAAAAGAAGGGGTTAAAGATTATATGAAATCTATATCCCGTCATAATCCACGTGAATACCAAATTGAGGGAGTATACGATGCACTAAGACATAATAGAAGGCTACTGATATCACCGACTGCTTCTGGCAAATCTTTGATGATTTATTCTCTAGCCAGATATTATGTAGCCCAAGACAAAAAAATTCTTGTAGTTGTTCCCACGACATCTCTAGTAGAACAGATGCACAAGGATTTTGAAGAGTATGGTTGGGACGCGGAAAAGTATTGTCACCGGATTTATGCAGGCCGCGAGAAGGATGATGATCGTCCAATTACTATAACCACGTGGCAATCTATCTATAAACTTTCTCGGAAGTGGTTTGAGAAATATGAGGTTGTAGTTGGAGATGAAGCACATCTATTCAAGTCAAAATCTTTAATACAGATCATGACTAAGTTGCATCATGCGAAACATAGATTTGGATTCACTGGAACTTTAGACGGCACACAGACCCATAAGTGGGTCTTAGAGGGACTGTTTGGACCAGCATATAAGATCATTAGAACCACAGAACTTCAAGAGAAAGGATACCTTTCAAAATTGGATATAAGATGTATTGTTTTAAAACACAATCCACAAAAACTTGAAACATATGAAGATGAAGTTCAATATCTTATCACACATGAGAAGAGAAATAACTTTATTACAAACTTAACTTTAGATTTAATTGGTAATACATTGGTTCTTTATAGTCGTGTTTCTACACATGGGGAACCAATTTACAATTTAATAAATAGCCGTAAAGCCACCGATAGAAAATCATTTTTTGTGCATGGTGGCATTGGTGCCCAAGAACGGGAAGAAGTTCGGTCTATAACTGAAAATGAATTCAACGCAATTATTGTCGCATCTTACGGGACTTTTTCAACGGGTATTAATATTCGCAATCTTCATAATGTTGTGTTTGCTTCCCCCTCCAAATCCCGAATCCGAAACCTACAATCCATCGGGCGTGTTCTCAGAAAAGGAAACAACAAAAAAGAAGCCACTCTTTATGACATAGGTGATGATATCACGTATAAGTCGAAAAAGAATTATACATTGAACCATCTAATAGAAAGAATTAAAATTTATAATCAAGAGAATTTTAATTATGACATAATCACTGTAAATTTAAGGAAATGATTGAAGAAGATTTTTATTCACATATAAAACTAATAACCGGAGAAGAACTATTCGCTAAAGTATCCGTAAGTGAAGAGGAAACACGTACTCTTCTATTACTTTCAAACCCTGTAATACTAGCAACTGTTAAAGCACCAAATACTGACTTAGCAATAGGATTCAGATTGGAACCATGGATGAAATTTGGTAGAGAAGATCTATTCATGGTTACTATGGATAAAGTTATAACTATATCCGAATCAAAAGATGAAGAATGTATTGAACTATATGAAAACTTCGTTAGAACCCATCATATGAAAACTCTTCATAGAAAGAGACATAAAGATGCTAAAATGTCTAGAGATATGGGATATATATCTTCTGTAAAGGAAGCTAGAAGTCATCTAGAAAAGATGTTTAAGTTAAATGAAAAGACTAATAGTAGTAATGAAGAAGCTTAAGCTTAATTCCCTTGCACCTCCACAAAGGTTATTATACAGAGTTTACATAGACCTGTCAAGTTACATAGACTTGTCAAGAATCGATTTATTTGATAGGATTACTTTATCTTGAAGGCATTATATGGCTGCTCGTAGAAAAAAGTCAGAACATTATGTTAATAATAAGCAGTTCTTGATTGCTATTATAGATTATAAAGATCAGGTCGCTATTGCTGATGCCAAGGGGATAGGTAGACCTAGGATTACTAATTATATTGGGGAATGTTTTTTAAAGATCGCAACTCATTTATCCTATAAACCAAATTTTGTGAACTATATGTTCAAGGATGATATGATTTGTGATGGTATTGAGAATTGTGTTCAATATATAAACAATTTTAATCCAGAGAAATCTCAGAATCCATTTGCTTATTTTACTCAAATTGTTCATTATGCTTTCTTGAGACGAATTCAGAAAGAAAAGAAACAATTGGAGATTAAAGAGAAGATTATTGAAAAGACGGGATTCGAACAAGTATTTGTATCTGATGGGGAGTTGACAAGTAATGAGAGATCAGAGTACAATTCAATTAAGGACAATGTTCGATCGAAGATGAGTCGCTGATGAAAATCGCCATTATAAGCGATCAACATTTTGGCGCCCGTAAAAATTCTAAATTATTTCATGACTTCTTTCAGAAGTTCTATGATGAAGTTTTTTTCCCGTATCTGGATGATAATAATATCTCCGTTTGCATTGATATGGGTGATACTTTTGATAACAGGACAGGCATTAATTATTCTGCACTCAGGTGGGCTAAAGACAACTATTTCCAACTACTACGCGATAGGGGGATTAATCTTACATGTCTTGTCGGTAATCACACCGCCTATTATAAGAATACTAACAGAGTTAATACTTGCGAATTATTATTACGAGAGTACGATAATATTCATGTTGTCAGTGAATATGAGGAATTAAATATCGGTGGTTTGGATATAGCATTTATTCCATGGATTAATTCTGAAAACGAAGAAAGTACATATAAGAAAATAACAAAATCAAAGTGTTCAGTTGCTATGGGACATCTTGAACTTAAAGGTTTTGCTGCCAATCTCCATTGTATAATGGAACATGGTGCTGATAAGAATGTATATAAAAATTTTAAAAAGGTATTATCTGGACATTATCATACTAGGAGTATAGAAGGTAATATTAATTACTTAGGAAATCCATATGAAATTTATTGGAATGATTATGGAGATACAAGAGGATTTCATGTTTTTGATACGGAAACTTTAGAGTATACTGCTATCAATAATCCTTATAATATTTTTTATAAAATTTATTATGAAGATACCAATTATCAAACTTTTGATACTAGAGAGTATGAAAATAAAATTGTAAAACTTATTGTTCGTAAAAAATCCGATCAGAAGAAATTTGAAAAGTTTATCGATAAATTATTCTCTTCAAATGTAGCTGATTTGAAAATTATTGAGAGTGTTGATTTTTCTGGTTGGTATTCGAAGGATCAATTTGAAGCTACAGAATCAGAAGATACTCTTTCCATTCTGACTAGATATATTGATGAATCGGAAACTGATATTGATAGTCAATCAATTAAGAATGTGGTTCAAGAGGTTTACAAAGAAGCGTGTGAGGTGGTAGAATAGTGTATATACTCAGTGTTCATGACCCTGAAGAGGAAGAAAGTACTGGCGGTGCTTATTCCATCATTGATGATGGGGGAAATGAGACTATCTTTATGTTTGAAGAGTCAGAGGATGCTGAGAGATATTCATATCAATTGGAACTTGATGGGAGACATCCTAAACTTAAGGTTGTTGAAGTTGAAAGTGATCTAGTTAAAAAGGTTTGTGAATTTCATGATTATCAATATGTTGTGATCACGCCTGATGATATTGTCATACCACCAAATTATACATGATCATTTTTGAGAAAATTCGTTGGAAGAATTTTTTATCTACTGGAAATCATCCGACTGAGATTATTTTAAATGAAACAGATACTACGTTAGTTATTGGAACTAATGGTGCTGGTAAGAGTACCGTGCTGGATGCATTGACGTTTACTTTATTTGGCAAACCATTTCGTAAAATTAATAAAGGTCAGTTAGTTAATACTACTAATGAGAAGGATTGTAGGGTAGAGATAGAGTTTTCTATAGGAGATACTGGATGGAAGGTAGTTCGAGGAATAAAACCAAACATCTTTGAGATTCATAGAAATGGTTCTGTGATGGATCAATTTTCTAATGCTAATGATCAACAGAAGTGGTTAGAACAGAATGTATTGAAGATGAATTACAAATCTTTTACACAGATTGTAATTCTGGGTAGTAGTAACTTTGTTCCGTTTATGCAATTGACAGCTTCTCATCGTAGAGAAGTGATTGAAGATCTTTTAGATATTAAGATCTTTTCTTCTATGAATGATATTGTAAAGAATAAAATTCGTGTAATAAAGGAAGATATAAGAACTTTACAATTAAGTAAAGAATCCATTAAAGATAAAGTGACAATGCAAGAACACTTTATTTCTGATGCTGAGACTCGCGGTCAAGATAATATTGAGAAGTATACAAAGAAATGTACTGATATTAATGGAGAAATTACTGATCTAATATCTAAAAATAAAAACAATCAAGAATCAATTGAATCTAAACAAAAAACATTAGAAACTCTTATTGGAGCACCAAAGAAACTTAAGAAATTAAGTACTATTAGAGGTCAATTGGAGAATAAAATACAAACAATTGATAAGGAACATAAATTTTTTGAAGAGAATGTAACATGCCCTACATGTGATCAGGATATAGAAGAAAACATTCGCTTAAATAGAATTGTTCTCGCTCAAAATAAGATAAATGAGTTGCAACTTGGGTTTAATGAACTCAAGGACGCAATTAGTAAAACCGAACAACTAGAGCGCCAATTTAATCAAGTATCAAAGGAGGTTATTTCCCTAACGCATGGCATTTCTCAAAACAATACTCGGATTGAAGATTTCAGAACTCAATCGAAGGATCTGGAACATGAAATTCAAGTCATTACCAATACATTACAGAACCGAAATACTGAGCATGAGAAGTTAAATTCGTTTAAGAAACAATTATCTGGAGTATTTGAAAAGTTAACCGATTTAAAACAGAAGATCTCTGAATATGATTTCGTTTACAGTCTTTTAAAGGACGGAGGCGTAAAAACAAGTATCATTAAGAAGTACTTACCATTCATTAATCAACAGGTTAATAAGTACCTTCAAATGATGGATTTTTACATCAACTTCCAATTAGACGAAGAGTTCAACGAGACTATCCAATCCCCAATTCACGAAGACTTCTCCTATTCTTCTTTTTCGGAAGGAGAAAAAATGAGAATTGATTTGGCCCTTCTGTTCACTTGGAGAGAGGTTGCTAGGTATAAAAATTCAGCAAATACCAATCTGTTAATTATGGATGAGGTTTTTGATTCTTCTCTTGATGGGTTTGGAACAGATGAGTTTTTGAAGATTATAAGATTCGTTATTAAGAACGCAAATATATTTGTTATATCTCATAAGTCAGATTTACTTGATAAATTTCTTAACGTAATAAAGTTTGACAAAATCAAAGGATTTAGTAGAATAGTAGAATGACCAATATAAGAAGACCCGTCGATTACGCTGAATCATTCCACGAATCAGGAATGGTCTTAATAACAGACCCCAGAAGTGATCGTTATTTAAGTCAGATCCATGAACGTTCCAAATTGGCAACATCACAGCAAGAAGAGTCAGAAGAGGACTCTTAAACCACAGGCACTACGAAGTGCTAGAGAAAGACGTAGACACTTGTTAAACCGTCTATTGAACCCGCCCAAGAGGCGGGTTTCGTCGTATATTGAGAAAGTACTAAACCTCCGTACACATGTCTAACGTTGTTCGCAAGGTTCACAAAGCTGAACCAATGCACATGCCTGCTGATTTGGGTGATAATGCGACATATGAAGATTATATTTGTGAAGCAAAAATTGCTGCTTTATATGCAAAAGGTGAGACTGATGAAGATATAGTTAAAATGCTTGTGGATCCTCATCCAGATTATGGATGGGATCTTGATATTAATGAGGCTATTCGTATCGTTAAGGAACTGAGATCCAAATGAATCGTAATGAGGTTAAGGAAAATCTAGCACGTCTTCTAGCAACAGAAGATTTGGTTATAGAACACAGAGATGTTTCTACAGCTTCTTTTGATGTTGTGAATCGTGTACTGACCCTTCCTTCATGGAACCTTGCCTCAAACGTCGTATATGACCTTCTAGTGGGTCATGAAGTAGGTCATGCACTCTTTACTCCTGAAGCGGATTTAAAGGAGTGTATGGGTACTTTTCCATCTGTTATTAATGTAGTGGAAGATGTTCGTATTGAGAAATTGATGCGTCGCAAATATCCTGGACTCAAAAAAACATTTTATAATGGATACAAAGAATTAGCCGATCAAGATTTTTTCTGTATAGAAGACACTGATGTTAATAAGATGAGTCTTGCTGATAAAATTAATCTTAATACTAAAATCGGTCCTTTTATTGATATTCGTTTTTCTAAGAGAGAAATGGATATTGTAAATACTGTATTAGATGTAGAAACTTTTGAAGATGTAATTCATGCCTCCACAATCCTCCACAACTATTGTACCGAAGAAATCAAAAAAGAAGAAACCCCTCAAAAGGATCCGAAAGATTTGGAAGAAAAATTGGATTCTTCAAGCATTGGTTCTGATTCCTCTGACGATATTTCTAGTAACGACGTTTGCTCCAATACTGATAGTGATGGCCCTGTTACTCCTAAAAGGAGCAACAATACTGGCGGCGCTGATAGTGGGGTGGTTTCTCATACTCCTTCTAAACCTGTTGTAGAGACTCAAGAATCTTTTGATGAGGCATTAGAAACCCTTTCTAGTGATAGGTATTATAGAGAAAATGTTTATCTTGAAATTCCATCAGTTAATCTAGATACTATTATTATTGATAATATTGAATTTAGTGATCATGTTGAAAATAATTTTAAGGAACAAACTTATAGAGTAGGAACAAATAATTTTGTAAAAGTTGATGAAGATTTTAATCAGTTTAAAAAATCTGCCCAGCGTGAAGTTAATTATCTTATAAAAGAATTTGAATGTCGTAAGTCTGCCGATAGTTATAAGAGATCTTTAAATTCTAAGACTGGAGTTCTTGATATGAATTCCATTCATACCTATAAATGGAATGAAGATATTTTTAAAAAGATTACGGTAGTTCCAGATGGAAAGAGTCATGGATTGATCTTTCTGTTGGATTGGTCTGGATCTATGCATGAAGTTCTTCATGATACATGTAAACAACTTTTTAATTTGGTATGGTTCTGTAAGAAGGTTGGACTTCCCTTTGATGTATATGCTTTTACCAATGAATGGAATGGTAAAGTACAGGGGCCAGATCATTATGAACCTAAGAATCATGTAGTTCATATTCCGAATAATTTTTCATTGATGAATATTCTTACTAGTAAGTGTAAGGGTAAGGAATTGGATAATCAGATTAAAAACTTGTATAGAATTTCTTATGCTTATAATAATAGGTATAATTGTACTTATTGTGTACCAGATCGTGTAAATCTTTCTGGAACTCCTCTCAATGAGGCATTGATATCTCTTAATAAAATTATTCCACAATTTAAGAAAAGATATAGTCTACAAAAAGTTCACTGTATTATCTTAACTGATGGTGAAGCTACTTCTGTGAAACGTAGAGTTAATGTGCAAAGAAATTGGGAAGATGAACTTTATCTTGGTTTTGCCTCTATTAGAACGGGTAGTTGTTATCTAAGAGATCGTATGACTGGATATGTTTATTCTTTTGTAAATTCTCCATACCAAACAAAACCCTTTTTACGTCAACTAAAGAATAGATTTCCTTTTACTAATTTTGTTGGTATTAGATTGATTAATTCTACACGTGATTTTACAAGTTTTATGGATATGCTTCTTGTTAAAGATAAGGAGGAAATTCGTGAGAATTGGAAAAAGAATAGATCTGTTTCTGTAAGAAATAATCTTTACGATTCTTATATTGCTATCTCTTCAAAGGTCTTGAATAATGATACTTCTTTTGAAGTTAGAGAAGATGCAACTAAGGTTCAAATAGGAAGTGCTTTCAAAAAATCTCTTAAATCTAAAAAAATGAATAAAAGGGTTTTGGACGAATTTATTGAAATGGTGGTATAATAAATAAAACGATTCAATTTTTTGATATGACTGTAGAAGAATTACTCGCTGATTTCCAGAAACAAAAACAAACTGTCCTTGCCCAAATTAAAGAAGGAGAAGCCACTATATTGGTATTGAAAGAGAAATTCTATAAGTTGGATGGTGGTATTCAGGCTTTACAATTACTATCTGGATCTAATAGTTCTCCAGTGGCAATTCCACCGAATCGACCAAAAGGACCTATTCCAGTTACTGGACCAAGTACTGGTACAACCAAGAAAGTGTCTACTTAAGATAGTAAATTAAATTTAATTGGGTTATTATAATTATATTGATTCGTTACATGAATGATCGAACACAAACTTATAAAACGAACTCATTCAGAAAAATCTGCAATTGAAACGCCGTTACAAAATCTTATCCCTGAAAAAGATGATACCTTCGTCAAGTTTGGTCCGTTTAACGATATTAAAAACATTATTAAGTCCCGTTTATTCTACCCTATATTTCTTACGGGTCTTTCGGGTAATGGTAAAACGTTTAGTATCGAACAAGCGTGTGCTCAACTAAATAAAGAGTTAATCCGTGTCAACATAACAATTGAAACAGACGAAGATGACCTTATTGGTGGGTTTCGCCTTGTTGATGGTAACACTGTATGGCATAACGGTCCAGTTGTCGAGGCATTGGAAAGGGGAGCTACACTCCTTTTAGATGAGATTGATCTTGCTTCTAATAAGATTCTATGTCTCCAATCTATCCTTGAAGGTAAGGGAGTTTTTCTGAAGAAAATTGGTAGGTTTATTAAACCTTCTCCAGGTTTTAATGTTATCGCAACTGCTAATACAAAGGGTAAAGGATCTGATGATGGTAGGTTCATTGGTACTAATGTACTTAATGAAGCATTCCTTGAAAGATTCCCTGTAACTTTTGAACAAGAATATCCAACCCCTAACATAGAACAAAGAATTCTTTCAAAACATTTCGATGACGCTAAGTTTTGTAAGCGTCTTGTGGATTGGGGTGACATCATTAGAAAAACATTCTATGATGGCGGAGTAGATGAGATTATCTCTACTCGTCGTTTGGTTCATATTGTTAATGCTTATAAAATTTTTAAAGATAAGGAAAAGTCACTTCGATTCTGTTTGAATCGTTTTGATGATGAAACAAAAAAGTCGTTTTTGGAATTGTATGATAAAGTTGATATTGACTTCCAACTTACAGACTGATATAATTCTATGAGGTACTTATGGTTAATGCTTGGAGTTTATTATGGGAAGAAATTAATGGTACTATGGATGAAACTTACCCTATAAAGGAGAAGAAGATGACTGAGAAACCAGAAGAACCTGATGATTATGCTAAACTTGTTGATCACTTAATGAAGGCTGAAGAGAATTATAAAGAAGTTATAGGAAAAAAACCTGTAGCCGATTTTGAACAATCTGATTATAGGAAATACCAAGAAGATAAAAGTATGCGTGATCTTTCTGATTATATTTCTTCAACATATCAAGGACATTATACTAATGATGGTTCTAATGTACAAACTCTTGACCTTATTCATTCCGTAGGTGATGCGGAATCTTTCTGTCGATCTAATGCCATTAAGTATTTGAGTAGGTATGATAAGAAGGGACAAGCAAAGCGTGATATACTAAAAGCAATGCACTACTGCCTTCTGTTATACTATTTCAGCGGCAACACACAAAATGAAACTCCGACCCGTGGTTATGAAACTTTCTGACAAAACACTTTCGTTATTAAAAAACTTTTCAACTATTAATCAGTCAATTCTTTTTAAGGCTGGTTCAAAACTTCGTACTATTTCAGTCATGAAGAATATTCTTGCTGAGGTACATATAGAAGAAGAGATTCCAAAAGACTTTGGTATCTATGATCTTAATCAGTTTCTTAATGGACTTTCCTTGCATAAGAAACCGGAACTAGACTTTGCTAACGATTCCTATGTGGTAATAAAGGAAGGTAAGTCTAGATCAAAATATTTCTTTGCGGATGCTACTGTTATTGTAACGCCTCCAGATAAATCTTTACACCTCCCAAGTGAAGATATCAGTTTTGTTCTTGAGACTGAACAATTAGATAAGTTGTTGAAAGCATCTTATGTGTATCAACTTCCAGATCTTTCTGTTGTTGGTGAGAATGGCGTTGTTAAATTAGTTGTTAGGGATAAGAAGAGTGACACATCGAATGATTTTTCAATAATTGTAGGAGAGACTGATAATACTTTTGTTCTTAATTTTAAGGTAGAAAATATTAAGATTCTTCCTGGAACTTATGAAGTAGTAATTTCTAAGAAATTGCTTTCTAGGTTTGTTAGTAAGAATTATGATTTGACTTACTATATTGCTTTAGAACCTGATATCTCATGGGATGATGTATAAGGTATGTCAATTAAGTAATGAATATTCTCATGAACGTGTGGGAGAAAAGGAGTATGAAGACTGGACAGATGCTCAGGATGAGGCTGTGCGTCTGTTGAAATCTGGCGTAGAATATGTGGAGATATTAGAAAGGGCTGAAGATGATGGTCAATGGTATTTGTTACAGGAATTGAATTTAGAGAGGGGGATTATGCCGGATCCTAATTTCAGTACTCACTCTCTTGCACCTTATTATGTTAGATTGAGGAATTATGAAGAATAAACCTTATGACGATTCTAATTGGAGGTCTGAGTATCTTGATCTCGCAGGGCATAGACTCTCGCTTATGCAGTGTGAACTCTTAGAGAAAGGTCCCAAGTCTTTATCTCAATCATGGATGCTTGGTGCCATGCATGTTGATTGGAAAAAGATCAAAGGTTATAAGGATCCAGAACCACCAGATTGTCAATCATCACTACAAGAATGGGAGGCTAGCATAAAAAAACATGACCACGACTCGTAATGAATTTCTTTGGGTTGAAAAGTATAGACCCAAAACGATTGAAGATTGTATTCTTCCAGAGAATATAAAGAAAACCTTTAGAGATTTCCTAAATAAAGGAGAAATTCCAAACCTTCTTCTTTCTGGTCCACCTGGTATTGGTAAAACTACTGTTGCCAAGGCACTCTGCAATGAACTTGGCGTTGATTCTTATGTTATCAATGGATCTGATGAAGGGAGATTTTTGGATACGGTAAGAAATACTGCAAAGAATTTTGCTTCCACAGTTTCTCTTACTACATCGGATAAACATAAAGTCATCATTATAGATGAGGCTGACAATACAACCCATGACGTACAATTACTCTTACGGGCGAATATTGAATCGTTCTACAAAAACTGTAGATTCATCTTTACCTGTAATTATAAAAATAAAATCATCGAACCCCTCCACTCGCGGTGTTCTGTTATTGAATTCTCGGTTAGGGGAAAAGAGAAACAAGAGATTGCGGCTGCTTTCTTCACCAGACTTAACACTATCTTGGACCAGGAGAGGTGCGAAGCTGACAAGAAGGTTCTGGCAGAACTTATTAATAAACACTTCCCAGACTGGAGAAGGGTCTTAAATGAGTGCCAAAGGTATTCGGCTGGTGGTACAATAGACACTGGTATTTTAGCAACGTTTTCGGACGTATCCATTAATGAGCTTGTTAAAAAACTTAAGGAGAAGGACTTTACTGCCGTCAGGAAGTGGGTATCTGATAACATGGATAATGATCCTTCTGTTCTTATGCGGCGTTTATACGATGCTCTTCCTATGGCCGTGGACGGGCCTGGTTTGGCTTCTGCTGTCCTTATTCTTGCTCGTTACCAGTATCAAATTGCCTTCGTCGCGGATCAAGAGATAAATCTTCTCGCCGCTTTTACTGAAATTATGTGTGAGTGTAACTTCAAATGAACCTATTGCCAGACTCATTTCAACTATATAATTTACGACAGTTAAATCGTGATCGTAAATGGGAAAGACGATTGCAAAAGAATGATGAAGAAAATGAAGAGAGAAATCTTCGTATGAAATATGGTGAGAAAACTGTTGGTAGGGATTGGAAAAAATTTAAAAAAGAAAGGGGCCTAAAATGAAAAACGATTTGGGTGTAGATCCTGACGATTGGTTTGAGTCCACTTGGAAATATATGGATAAAATTGATCCGCTTACTCCAATAACTGATGAGTATGCACCTTCTTCATATGAACCTCCATATGAAAATCCTTCAGATGCAATGCCTATTGCTAGGGATTATAGTATGGAAAATCCTGATGAGAGTGATAATATTGAAGAAGAGAAAGGACTTACTGTACATGAAAAGATGTATAGATTTGCTACAAAGAATGGTGGATCATGGTTGGGTGGTTCGGAGAATATACAGTTTAATGGAGGATTGAGTGGATCCACATGATCAAAATTCCTATTGAAGAACTTAGATTTATTATCAGTGACTTTGTTGAATACTTCAATGGATTTGATCGTATTGATGATTATCTGAGAAAAGTTAAACAAGAAAAGATTGCTAATCTTGGTATTAATCCTCTATTTCCTTTAGAGGATGATTTTTTTAGTTCTTGGGATATGTCTCCTGAGGATATGAAGATTAGTTTTAATGTTGAGGAGAATAATGAGGTTTTTAATAATTACCTTGCCATTACAACTTCTCATGCCATTGAAGAATCCATTCCTGGCAAGACTATTCGTATTATTGTAAGAGAAACTACTACAAATAAAATCATTGGATTTATTCGTTTGGGATCTCCATTAATTAATTCTAGACCAAGAAACGATTGGCTTGGACATGTTCCCAATCTTTCTTTGTTAAATCGGCATACAATTATGGGATTTATTATTGTCCCTACACAACCTTTCGGTTATAATTGTTTAGGAGGAAAATTACTATCACTTATTTGTTGTTCTCATGAAATACGTGAAGTCATTGACAGGAAGTATGATAGTAATATATGTTGTTTTGAAACTACTTCTCTTTATGGTAGTACAAAATCATCTTCCCAGTATGATGGATTAAAACCATACATAAGATTCAAAGGATTAACTGATAGTAATTTTTTGCCACTTCTACCTGGACCATTATTCAAAAAGTTGGAGAGATTATTTAAATCTTATATGAGTAATGATCGTAGTGCTACTCTTGTTAAAAAGAATGCTTCAAGTAGGAAGTTGAAGACGCAGGCTAAGATGATTGCGATTATGAAATCCAATCTTCAGGAATATCCTGATGATCTTAGAATGCTTAGTGAGAGTCTTGATAAATTTAAGAACCTTACAGAGAGAAAGAGATTCTATATGTCGGATTATGGATTCTCTAATTCTAGGGAAGTTCTTAGTGGTGATCAAGATACTCTTGAAAAGAATCCTATTAACTTTGATAAATTCTATATGGATAACATAGTAGAATGGTGGAAGAGAAAGGCTTCTAAGAGATATCAAACTCTTAATGAGGATGATAAAGTTCGTAAAGAACTTGAGATTTGGACCAAAGACATGCACATTGACATTATACGATGACTGAATCTATCAAAGAAAAACTAAGGAAATTTAGGGGCCGAAATAATGGATATGAAAACATTGTTTTCTATTCATATAAAATGAGTCCCCATGCTCATATTAATCAGCATGAACTTAAACGCCTTGAACACAGCATTTCTTCATTGAGAACATATAATGATACAATCCCCGTTTACATTTTTTGCGACGATCCTGATTTCATTCCTCAGCATCTTATACTGGAATATGCAGTAAGAGTTGAACCTTTTATTGATGGGTTTGATGATACTATGTTGAATGCTTGGTCAATTCATCGATGGTATAATTTACAATATTTCAAAGAAGAATCTCATAACATATTGTATGTTGATTCAGATACTATCTTCTATCATGATGTTCAATACTTATTTGATACATATTGTCAATTTGATGTATATGGTAGAGAAGAATTTGGATTTAGATATGATCCAAATAATGGCGGAGGAAGGAATATAAGAGATCAATTGGATAGAGTTGATGCTTGCATCTATGATTTGGGAGGAAAACATCCTGTATACAAATTTTGTTTAGGAGTGGTCTTACTTAATGATAATATTCATAAGTCTATTATTGAACATTTGGATGAATTATCTGATTTGATGGAACAATTTAAGAGTAGTCAAGTTCTCTTGCCTATTCCAAATACAAGGATAGTTGATGAATATGCTGTATGGATTCTTTTAAGTAGATTGGAAGTTAATACTGGTTTATTTGGTATACAAGATGTAACTCAAGGGTATATTGAACAGAAACATCGAGAATGTTTTAATCCAGTTGTCTTGCATTATACTACAAAAAAAGAACAAGAATTTGCTTCATCTGAATTAAAGTATCATAATCTTATTAGGGATGTTGATGAACTGGCAGGAGATATAGATCCTTATTATAATAGAATGTCTGCTGTAAAATTATGAGTATGAAAGAGTATAATGAGTGGTTGGAGAAATCGTGATGGAATTGAAAGATTGGTTGAACTCTATTAATCAAACAAAGAAGAATGTTTTGGAGGAAGATCCCACAGCAAAGTATCCGGCATTTATTATTAATAAATGTTTAAGTGGTTCTGTTGATGCTATTTTGTTTGTAAATGAGATGAATATAAACCATCATTTAGATCATGATATGCAATATAATTTTTATCTAAATACATTGAGGAAACGTAAAAGATTTTCTCCTTGGCTTAAAAAGGACAAGGTAACGGACCTTGAGACGGTCAAAATTTACTATGGTTATAGTAATGATAAGGCGGCACAAGCTCTAAAAATCTTGACGACAGATCAAATTAACTTTATTAAGAATCGAATTGACATTGGAGGATCAAAATGAGTGTGGTTCAAGAAGCCGAAGTGAAGTGGGCACCCGATAGGATGATTGAGATTATTCTTAATGAACCTGACGATTTCCTTAAGGTAAGAGAAACTCTTACAAGGATTGGAGTTGCTTCAAGGAAAGAGAAGAAGCTCTACCAATCGTGTCATATCTTGCACAAGCAAGGGAAGTATTATATTGTTCATTTCAAGGAATTGTTTGCCTTGGATGGAAAACATGCTAATCTTACAACCAATGATGTTCAACGTAGAAATCGTATTGCTCAACTTCTAGGTGATTGGGGGTTGATAACAATCGTTAATCCTGGTATAATTACAGAAGTTGCTCCGTTGAATCAAATAAAGGTTCTCGCTTATAAGGAGAAGGGAGAATGGACTTTAGAAACCAAATATAACATTGGTAAGAAGAAGGTGACAGAGCAGAATGACAAAACAGGAAATTCGTGATAGAATAGAGGAACTTTCAAACCAGTAAAGAGCACACCGTATTATTACATATGATAATGAAATTCCTGAATTGGATTAATAATCCATTGGATAACGAAGATGGTGCTGGTATTTCTACCACATGCACGATAGATGAGAATCCAGTAGATTGTTTTACTTTCAAATTGGAAGAAAAAGGATTTACGTATAATGAAGAAAAGGATTGGTGGGAAAGAACTTGGACAGTTGAGACTAAGTATGGACAGGAAACTTCTTTAGAAGTTTATAAACAAGATGGTGATTCATGGAAGACTTTGATGTTTGGAAATGAAGGCGATCTTTTCTATGAACAAACTGTAGGATCAAGAACTGACGGATACTATACTATTTGATTATATTAACAAAAGTTTATTGGTATTGATTATGGCAACAAAAGTTTATTGGCATTATTGGGCTCCTTGGCCAGAGAATGATCATCCTTTGTTAAAGGATGGTGTTTTTATTGATCCTGTCAAATATATTGATACGGAAGATTTTACCAAATATAGATTCTATAAATGTCCTGCTTGGAAATCTTGGGCTAGTAATACTTGGGTCTTTTATTCTCAATTAGATTGGGATGTAACAATAAAAGATAATGGAAATGATACCTATGGTACTGTTGTCAATTCAAATCAAGATCAATTTAATGAATTCTGTCACCACACTGAGATAGAAATTATAGAAGGTCGGGAAGCTATTATACAAATTAATCCATCAGTTCTTATGTGGACAGATAATAAGAAAGTATGGTTAGAACAAATTCAACATCCAAGTCATGAAATTGTTAGTGCCCATTTTAGATTAGGCACTTGGAAAAGAAATCTATCATGTGCTTTTCGTACAGCACACCTCAAAATTAAAAGAGGTGATCCTATGTTTATGATACGATTTAGTGGAGTGGGAGAAAATTATCAATTAATAAAACGCAAACCGGAAAGAAAAGTTGTTTTAGAAGTTTTTCAAAATTTAAAATTAAAAGATTATTTGCCTGGTAAGGCTTGGGGAATTATGAATAGGGAAAGTACGGGTAAGTGTCCATTTAATTTCGGTTAACCACACTGACCTTTTTGTTGATATGTGATATAAATAAGTATGGATGCCTTCGGGGTCCACAAAACACAAACTCGCTTTAATAAGGAGCTACTAAGATGACTAATCTAGCGCGGTATCATGCTGCAAATCTTCCAGAA